>Ga0210086_1000013_pt1 | contig 137541 bp, 138 predicted proteins | sample China_Galinas_PW_3_FD_184867 | JGI IMG/M metagenome (GOLD analysis project Ga0210086, IMG submission 184867) | Wetland microbial communities from San Francisco Bay, California, USA, that impact long-term carbon sequestration - China_Galinas_PWB_D2... | ecosystem: Environmental > Aquatic >...
CCAGTGGAATTTCTGGTCCGAGGTCTTGATGCTGCGCAGTTCCTTCTTGGCATTCTCATGCCGCATGTCCGCGCCGAACTTCTCGCGCTTCGCCGCAAAGGCGTTGGGGGCCAGGACCAGGCTGAGCGCAATACAAAAACCGATTACGAGCTTCCATCTTTTCATACGACTTCCTCCTCAACATTGGTGTGAACGAGCTGATGTCTGCTGCCTCCCCTTCTCAGCAGGGCTTAAAACCAATGGTATATCAAATACAGTTAAATGTCAGACCTCTAGCTATTCGCAAGGGTTGTGCCATCTAAACTTATTAAACTCTACAAGCTGCAAATGACTTGGCAAGGGTTTGATTTTAAATTATTTCTTCCTTTATCCAGCCAACGTTTTAAAACTGAAACAATCCTCAAAAAATCTTGACAAATGTAGTTAAATAGCTACGCTGAAAATTCAAAGCGACTCTTTGAGATAGAATATTGTTCCATCCTCACCAGCCACTGACTTTAGGATTGTGGTGCACAAATCTTATTTCTATTTGTGATTTCTTATACTTGTCAAGGAAACCGGAAACACTTCTGGAAATCCAGAAAGACAGAAACACACGCGTCGCAATACAGAGACATGTATTCAATTTGATACATCTATAGGAGGGCTCATGGAGACCCCGACCCACAACCGGCTCACAGACAGCTCCGATAATGGGAAAGTGAAACAGCTGAGCAAGCGCCTGAAAATGGCCGATCTGATTTTTGATCATATCGAGAATGGCGCAGTGGTCACCGATGCCGGGGGTTATATCCTCTACTTTAATCGCCCCTATGCCCGTTTTCTCGGCGTTGACGCCAGCCGGATGATCGGCAAGCATGTCACCGAAGTGTTGGAAAACAGCCGCATGCACATTGTCGCACAGACCGGGATTCCGGAAATCAACGAGCGGTTTACCGCCAAGGGGCGGGATATGGTGGTCCAGCGGATTCCGATTATTGAGGACGGAAAAGTCGTCGCGGTCTTCGGTCAGTTGATGTTCAAGGATGTCGATGATGTCGGCCGGCTGGCGAACAATCTGCAATTTCTCGAATCGAAGTTGAAACTTTACGAGAAGGAGCTGTCCAGTCTGCGCTCGACCCGTTACAACTTTGACAGCATCCGCGGTACCAGCCCGCAAATTCAAGCTTTGAAAACCGAGGCGCTTAAAGCGGCGGCGACCGATTTGCCGGTCCTCATCATTGGCGAGTCGGGCACGGGAAAGGAACTATTCGCCCAGGCGATCCATCAGACCAGTTCCCGCCGCCGCAACCCGTCAATTCACATCAACTGCGCCGCCATTCCGAAGGAGCTGTTTGAAGCGGAACTGTTCGGCTACGCCAAAGGGGCCTTTACCGGCGCCAGTACCGCCGGCAAGCCGGGCAAGCTGGAACTGGCCCATGGCGGCACCCTGTTCCTTGACGAGATCGGTGAATTGCCGCTGGAACTGCAGCCAAAGCTGTTGCGGGTTCTGGAAGACAAGCTGTTCGAGCGGGTCGGCAGCAACAAGATGATCAAAAGCGATTTCCGTTTGATTGCCGCCACTAATCGCGATCTGGAAGGAATGGTTAAACAACAGCTGTTCCGGCGCGATCTTTTTTACCGGCTGAATGTCATCTCTCTCGACATACCGCCTTTGCGGGAACGGCGCGAGGACATTATCCCCCTGGCCTGGCACCTGCTGAGTAAAATTGCCGAGAACTACCCCGGGGCCCAGTATCAGTTGACCCCGGCAGCGGAAAAGGTGCTGGCCAGTTACCATTGGCCGGGCAACATTCGGGAGTTGCTCAATGTTCTGGAGCGAACCGCCTACACCCTGGAAGAGAACCTGATCGACGCCTGCGACCTCCCCTTCTATCTCAATCGTCCCTCAACCAGCAGCCCGCAGACGAGTCAGTGGAATCTCACCGAGGTGGTTGCCCAGGCGGAACGGGAAGCCCTGCGCAAGGCCCTCGAGTTGACCGGTAACCATAAAGCCAAGGCCGCAAAACTACTCGGCATTCATCGTACAGTTCTGTATAAAAAGATGGCCAAATACCAGATTCCGCTGACAAATTGATGGCAACTGTCAGAAATCACCGGCAATCCGGCCAAAACAGTCGAGGTCCTTTACCAACCCTCAGCTTCCGGCAGGTTCCAGCAACAACCGAGAATCATGGCATCTCTTCCGTCCGGACGGGACTGATACCAGACACTGAAAAGGGAACCGTCGGCCAGTTCGACCGTCGCCGGATAGCCGAGGTCGGGAACCTGATAATAAATCTCGCCGACATCTTCGGCTTCAGACTGCTGCTGATACGGGATCGATGCGAGAGTCAGGATTTTTGACCAGCTGCGCCCGCCGTCGCAGCTCAATGCCACCCGCTGCCCGAAAGGGTCACAGCGATGCCCGTAACTGCTGAGCAGAACTCCGGACGAATGTTGCAGTAAATGCGGCGGCAAGCCCCAGATTCCGGTCGCTTCCACCGGGCTCCAGCTGCGGCCGCCATCGCGGCTGACACTCTGCATCAGCTGGCGCTTTTCGACTTCGGCCGCGTTAACTCGCATCTGCCCGAGCAGTCGCCCGTCCGCCAGCAATACCAGGTGCGGCTCACAGAGGTAGAGCCCCTCCAGCGCATGGGCATCGGCGAGAATACCGCGCTCCTGCCAGGACGAACCCTGATCTGAGGAGACATAACAGGCAATGCTTACTTTTCCGGCATGCCGGTGGTTCCCCAGGAACAGCAATTCGCCGTCCGGACCAAGGATCGGGCCATGCGGCGCGGTCACCGGAGCCCGCCGCAAGCCGCTCCAGCTCTGCCCCTGATCCTTGGAAATCAAAGTAAAATAGCCGAGATACTCCCGGCGAAGTTGCGGAGTCAGCCGGTTAATGTAAGGCTGCCAGGCCTCAACTTCCTGGTCCCCGTAGTAGTCGACCGAGTCCTTCCAGGTCGCATACAGTTGTGAGGTGAACAGGCTGACCAGCCAACTGCCGTCCGACAGTACCAGCACCCCCGGATCGCGGTCATCCAACGGCGAATTATTGATAATCCGCGGCTCCGACCAACTGCGTCCGTGATCGCGACTGCGGGCCAGCAGGGTTTTCCCGAAAGGATCGATATGGTGCTTCCGATCGCCGGAAAAAACCACCAGCAGCTCATCGTCAGCAGTTTTTGCGATCGACGGCCAGGCGCCGAACTTCCCCGGAACATCGTAAATCCTGCTGAAATACAAAGGGGCAATCGCTATCGGTTGCATCTACGGCTCCTCGCCGACACAGGTCGGGAAGCCGACCTGAAGCAAAATTTGCCGGAAATCCTCGGGAATTGGCGCCGCCAGCGGCTGCCATTCGCCGGCTTGAGGGTGCCTGATCTTCAGCGACAAGGCATGCAGCAACAGTCGTCGGCAACCGAACTGATCGCGGAACAGTTGATTATGCCTTCCGTCACCATAGCGGGTATCCCCGACCAGCGGATGGAAAATATGCTTGAAATGACGACGGATCTGGTGCCTTCGCCCGGTACTGGTCCAGGCTTCAACCAGCGCGTAACGACTCTGCGAATAGCGGCCTACAGCATACGGCAGTTCGACCCTGGCCAAGGTCCGAAAACGGGTCATGGCCGGGCGGGCAGCCGCGGAATCGTTTTGCACCGTTTTACTGCCCCACGCCGGTCGATGGAGCTGCGATGCACCAGCAATCCGGAAGGCTTGTTGATCGCCACCAGCAACTGATCTTGAAAGAGGATTTCGAGTTGTGCCTTCATTTGCTGTCCTGCCGGTAGCCTTCGAAGCAGACAAATTTCCCGCTTTTTTTCAGATCATGCCGTGGTGCGGAGTCTTAACACGAACCCTCAAAACCGGAGCCTCGGATCAACCAACACAACGCTTCCAGCAACAGGGATTATAATAGGGGTTATGCTCCGCCTTCTTCACACTCTGATCTTCAGCGGCACATTGCTGTTACCTGCTCTGAATGCCTCTGCCGGGATTCGGATCTCGGTTGCCGAGGATCTGGCGCCGGGGTACGACATCATGGTCAAAACCGACATCATCAATTCCGGATTGCACGGCAGCCACCAGCAAACACTCGGCATTTCCTTTCTGCGGGCCGGCCAGAGTGAAACCCTGCCGGTTCTGGCAACGCTGCCGTTACTTTACGAAAAAGTTGTCGCCACCGCTTTGCATCCCGCGTACCATTCCACTTCCGTTAGCTCCGAGGAAGCCCCGAACCTGATTCGGACCGTCAATCTCCCGCCATTGAAACCGCGCAGCTGGCGCTATCTGCTTGATTCCGGCGCACCTGTGAAGAAGGGAGGAGTCGGCATCACCGCCGGAGCCGTCAACGACCACTTCCGCATCATTCTGCGCGATTTTCTGCCAGCCTTCGACCGGGCGGGACAGATGGAAGACCTGCGCCGGCAGCTGCCGTTGCTGCGTCAGCTGGCCACCTTTGCCCAGACCCCCAAGGCACTCCAGAACAGCCTTGACAATATGCAACAGCAGAGTACCGGAGATGCCCATCGCTACGCTGAGTTGGTCAAACGGGCTGAAGGCGAGTACCGGGTTCAGCTGTTGCGCCGGCTGCAGGAGATCGAAGGCTGGCTGTCCCTCGACCGAAACCAACGACTGCCGATGCACGACTGGATCGAAAATTTTCATCGGCCGGGTTATGTCTTTACCAGGATTATGCAGGATGCCGATCGGCAGATAATATATGAGATGCTCCGTCAGAGCGAAAAGCCAGGCTACTTAAGCCAGCACAGCTGGGTCAACCGAGCATCCGGAATCCGATTCTCTTTTGCCCTCACGACCAAAACCGGAGGCAGGTATAATCCGGGCTACAGAACCGTTCTGATCACCGACCTGAACCCACGCCTCGGACTGGACGGTAATACCGCCTACCTCCGCAAATGCTTTCCGAATTTCGTTAAAGACCCCAAGAAAGGCTGGCAGCTGGAATAGCAGCGTCTTGGCAAATCTGCCGTGGAAAAATCAGCAGTCAACCCTTCTCCCTCAACGACCACTATAGCCCGGCCGGTTTTTTAGAATATACTTCTGATGATAGTCCTCGGCACGCCAGAATGGCCCGGCGGGGGCGATTTCCGTCACGACCGGCTCGGCATATTTCCCTGAAGCAGCCAATTCTGCCTTGGATTCTTCGGCGATCCGGCGCTGCTCTTCAGAGTGATAGAAGATCGCCGAGCGGTACTGGGAACCGACATCAAATCCCTGGTAATTGAGGCAGGTCGGGTTGTGCTTGCCCCAGAAGCGCTCCAGCAGCTGAGCGTAACTGATGCGGGCCGGGTCGAATTTCAAATCAACCACCTCGGCATGCCCGGTCTCGCCGCTGCAAACCTGCTGGTAGGTCGGATTTTCCGTATGCCCGCCCATGAAACCGACTGCCGTTTCCAAGACTCCGTCCAAGGTACGATACGCCTCTTCCACTCCCCAGAAACAGCCGGCGGCAAACGTTGCCCGTTCCATGCACTATCCCTTCTTCAGCAATTGCTGCCCGACCCAGTAGCGGGAAAATTGCAGGGCGGTACGGCCACAGCGCTTGCTCTTGTCATGCGACCATTTGATCGCCGCTTTCTGTAGTTTATCATCCCAGGCAGGTTGCAGGCCATTCTCCCGGCAGAATCTGGCAACCGTCTGTCGCACCAGTTCCAGGTACTGGTCCTGACTGAACAGGTGAAAGGGGATCCAGAGACCAAAGCGATCCGCCAGGGAACTTTTCTCTTCCACACCCTCCCCGGGATGCAGCTCATTGTTGACCATTTTGAAGCCGAGGTTGTCGGTTTCATACTCGGGGAGCAGATAGCGCCGGTTGGACGTGACGTAAAAGCGCACGTTCTCAGGCGCGGCATAGACCGACCCGTCGAGGGCGCTCTTAAGCATCTTGTAGCTCGATTCCCCGGCTTCGAAGGAGAGGTCGTCACAAAGCAGAATGAAACGGAAATCCTGTCCTTTAATGGCGGTAAAAATATCGGGCAGATAAATCAGATCATCCTTGTCAACCTGAATCACCCGCAACCCGTGCTGCGCGTAAGTGTTCAGCAGCGCCCGCACCAGCGACGATTTGCCGGTGCCGCGAGTCCCCCAGAGCAGCACGTTGTTGCAAGGGTAGCCTTTGACGAATTGACGGGTGTTTTCATCGAGGATCTGTTTCTGCTTGTCGATCCCGAGCAGGTCGGTCAATTGGATCGGATCGATATCTTCAACCGGTTCCAGATATCCGGCAAAAGAATGCCGGCGCCAATTGGCGGCGTAGGTTGTTGACCAGTCAACCTCTCCAACCGCCTGTGGCAACAGCTGTTCCACCGAAGCCAGGACCCGGCGTAATTGGACTTTGAGCTCTTCGTCATCAAACATAAAACCTCCTTGTCCGGCAGGCCTGAAAATCAAGCGGATTGCTCAGGATAATTGTAACGCCAGCAGATTCACCATCCCGATCAGAAATCCGAGCAAGGCGCCGAACAGGTTAATGTACTTGAACTGTTCTTGCATGATCCCCATCAGCAATCCCTCAACCTGCAACAGGTCGAGACGGTTGACTTTTTCTTCCACCATCCGTCGCACATTGAGGGTTTCGACCAGGCGGGGCGCTTCCTTTTTCAGCAGTTCTTCGACCAGTTGACAGAGTCCGCTTTCCAGTTCCTGACGCAGGTCACCGGGAAGTCTGGCTGACAGCAAGCCGAGCGGGCGGCGATAGAGCCATTCTTCACTCTGCTCTGCCAGAATCGTCTCTAGTGCCGCGCGGGCGCGTGGAGAACGAAGCAGTTCAATCAGTCGATCGGCCAGCTGCCGGCGGACTTTTTCGCTGCCGTCCGCGGGAAGAGCCGAACGCAACAAGTTATCGAAACTTCGATCCTTAACGCTATCAATGGCGCTTTCGGTCAGGATCAACGCGGTATCGATGGTTCGGCGCGACTGCAGGGCTTCTACGACCCGACCGCGCACGAAGCGGCGTACCCCACTGACCTTCTCGTAGGGAAGCTTTTCCAGATAGCTGGCCAGGGAACGATCTAGCAGCCCGTCGACCCGTTCGCGCAGCAGGACAGCCAGTTGCTGTTGGGTCTGCTCTTCCTTCAACCACGCGGCGATTTCATCTCCGGCTTTGTCAAGAAACGCGGGAATCTTATCGTAAATCTTGTTCAGATCGAGAAAACCGCTAAGCAGTCCGGCCAGGCCGCCGAGGGAATCGAGAAAGGAATCGATCGCCTGTTTCCCTTTTTTCACCAGCCGGGCGCGAAATTCTGGATCGTAGAGCATGCCGCCGAACTTCTCTACCAGCGGCGGCAACTCTTTTTCCAGCTGCGCCAGCAGCAGATCGACCAGATCGGTCGGCAGCAGCTCGCGCAGCGGACGCTCACTGGCGAGCAGCGCTTCGGCTTTGTGGTCGACATAGTTGCCGACCGTCTCGGCCGTTTTGGGCGACTGAAAAAACCCGCTCAGTTTCCCGTCAAGATGCTGTTGCAGACTGCGGTATCGCTCCGGAGTGAGAAAACTCGACAGATCACGAGCGAGCAACTGATCTCCCTGTTGCTGCAGATATTCCCGCAGTCTTCGTTCAAAATCCTCGCTCTGCAGATAATCGAAGACCAGCTTGACCAGCTTGCCGCGCAGTAGCGCGACCAGTTCGCGGAACCGCCCGCGATAGCGTTCCGGCACCAAGGTCTCCAGAGGGCCGAGCTCCCGGTCGAGCAACAAGCCGAGCTTGTCGGTCACCGCCAGCCGCAACTCACGCTGCACCGAATCCTTGGAGAAAGCCCGGCCGACATCCTCGGCGGTCAGGAGATGGTCGCCGACCATCTCCCCCATCTTCAGCGCCAGTTCGCCACGCTTGGCCGGAATGATCCCCGGCGTCAGTGGCACCCGCAGCCCGAACAGCCGCCAGGCTCGCAAGGGGCGGAACAACATGCGGATGGCGACGTAGTTGGTCACATAGCCGATCAGCGCCCCGAGCAGCGGCGGAATCAGATAGGGGAGATAGTGCTGGTATTCCATCTTTTTGCTTTTTCTGTAATCACAATTTCCCAGGGCGGATCAAAATGTTTTAGATACGAGGCGTCCGAAGATATTGGCAGTGAGGTGTAGCCGGAGGCTACATCGCAGTGAGCCAAGGCAAGGGGAACGAAGTAGATGGTGTTTTTTCCGCCGCCCCTCTTACTGGTCCATTTCGATTAGGGAGTGATCCCCTATATTCATCCGTCGCGGCGAACCGATCAGGCTGACCGAGTCGCCAAGCAGTGAATTGTCGAGAATCATATTGCTGACCCGTGATTCGGTATTGATAATCGAATCGCGGATGACACTGTTTTCGATCCGGCTGCCGGCCGCAATGGAAACGTTCGGGCCGATGATCGAATTTTTCACGATCGCGCCACGCCCGACATGCACCGGTTCGATCAGCACGCTGTTGCTGACCTCGCCATGGACATGGTGCCGCCCTTTGAGCAGAAAGCGGTTGGTTTCGAGCAGGGTCTCCGGCTTGCCGCAATCGAGCCAGGCATCAATCTCCGGCGCCTTCAATTTTCGCCCGTCGCCGATCATGCGCATGAACACCGAGGGGAGGTAGTACTCCCCCTTGACCGTCTCACCGGCCTCGATGGTCCGCTTGATATAGTCGAGAAACCCGGCGCCATCCTTGAGATAATAGAGGCCGACCTGAGCCAGCCGCGAGATCGGGGTATCCGGTTTTTCCACCATATCGACGATATACTCGTCTTGCATCACGTTGACGCCGAAACGCTGATAGTCCTCGACCTCCTTGGAGTAAATCAGCCCGTCGGCATCGGCGCAGAGCTGCGGAATCCTGGCCAGGTCGGTGACAAAGATGGTGTCGTTGAAAACCACCAGCAGGTCATCTCCCGGCTTGATTTCGCTGGCGGCCAGCGACACGGCATGCGCCGGTCCGAGCCGCTCACGCTGCACCAGGTACTGACATTTGAGCTGGGGGAACTTGAACTCCATGAAATCGGCCACCTGCTGGCCGTTTTCATCGGTGATGAAAATGTACTCTTCGACTTCGACGGCCTGCAGCCGTTCAATGATGTGCTCCAGGACCGTTTTCCCGGCAACGTTGACCAAAGACTTGGCCTTGGTATGGGTATGCGGACGCAGGCGGGTCCCCTTTCCGGCGACGGGCAATACGACTTTCATCTGTCCCTCCTTAGTATCAGCTGGTGAATATTGAAATCTATTTCGATCATTTTTAAGCGCATTATCTCTCAACCATGTCCTGCAGCCGGTCCAGCGCCGGATGCTTGCGTAACGATTCGATCAGCATATCGGCCGCTATCCCATTAACCATACCACTGATCAATGCAAAGAGCAGAAAGAACGGCAGCATCATCCAAATCGAGGAATGCCGCACGATCAATAGCCAGGCGATCAGCAGCTGCCCCGTGACATGCCCCAGGGCGCCGAGCACCGAAACCCCGACCGGCCCGATCCGCGGGGCAAAACTGCGAAACCCGAAGGTCATCAGCAGTGTTGCCAGCAGCCCCCCCGACAGGGAGAGCAGAAACCCGGGGGAAAACAGATTCCCCAGGACCAGGCTGCCGACGAGGATCCGACCGAGACTGACCAGCCAGAGCGCCCGGACACCGTACAGGAACAGGGCGGTCAGGGCCAGGATATTGGCCAGCCCGATCCGCAACCAGGGAAGCGGATTCGGCAGCAACGCCTCGAAAGTATGCAGGGCAACCGCCAGGGCAATAAACAGGGCCAGGAACACCCGCCGCCGCACCAGGTCCAATTGCTGCTGATCAACGGCTGAGCAGGTCATAGCTCCCCTTTTGATCCGCTCCCCCTTCAATCCGGATTACCACTCGGTTCGGCACGCAGGCGAGCAGATCACCACGATTACGCGCCTCCCCCATGCCGATACAGATCTTTTTCGGGCAGGGAGAACTGAGTACTCTGACGCCGCCGCCGGCAATCTGTAGCCGGGTCGACCCGAGAGGACCGGGAACATCGACAACGCGATCCTGGTCGAGTGGAGCGACAAATAAAATCTTTTCTCCGGAGCTGACCACCACCCGTTGGCCTTTCTCTTGCCGAAAGGGGAGAAGGAACGTAACCAGCACCACCAGAGCGAGCAGCAGAACCAGTTTGCGATCGAACGGCGTCAGCCGCTGCAGCCAGTCCGAACGCCTCACGGCTCAATCCGCTGCAGACCGCTGGTCTGCACCACCTCACCGGTTGCAGTCACGATGAGGCCTTCAACCCCGTCCTGTTGCTCCAATAGTTTCAGTCCCTTGATCGGTCCGAGGACAAAGGCGGCTGTTGCCAGGGCGTCGGCAGTCGTGGCATCGGCTGCAACCACGGTTACACTTTGGCAGAGACGAGCCGGACGGCCGCTGACAGGATCGAATATATGATGATAGCGGGTCCCATCCTGGATAAAAAAGCGCTCGTAGTCACCGGAGGTCACCACCGCCCGGTCGGCCAGCGGCAGGGTCGTCAGCACCGCTCCGGGCTTTCGCGGATGCTGAATCCCGATCCGCCAAGGTTGCCCGTTGCGATCGCCGAGCAGTTTGATGTCACCACCGGCATTGATCGCCGCAGAGCGCAGCCCGCCCTCGCCCAATACGTCGATCGCGCGGTCAACAGCATACCCCTTGGCAATTCCCCCTAGGTCGATCTGCAGTTCCGGATCGGCTTTGCGAACAATAGTGCCGTCGATCTGCAGGTCTTCCGGTCCGATCCGTTCGAGCACTTCACGAATCTGCTGCTCGGTCGGAACTCGCGGTTTATCGGTTTCGATTCCCCAGAGCCGGATCAAGCGGCCGAGGCCCATTTCAAAAGCGCCATCGCTGAGCCGGGCGATCCGCTGCCCGAGTTGCAGCAGGCGGGCGGTTTCCTTGCTGACCTTGAAGGGTCCGCTGGCCGCAGACAATTGCGCGATCTCGCTTTTCGGGCGCTGGCTGGAGAAAAGGTCCTCAACCCGCCTCATCTCGGCAAAAGCGGCATCGGCAGCCAGGTCAAACTGCACTTCATCGGCAGAGAACGCCTTGATCTCGACAATCGTCCCCATGATCAGAGCTGTCCGCGAATGAAGTTGCGGCTCTCCCGGACCCCGCCACCAGAGCAGTCCGGCCAGTAGCAGCAAAAGCAATATGACTATTTGGGGGCGGCCTAGCATTAATTCAATCCTCGACGATTTCGCCGATCAAATCATATTCGGAGGAATCGGTGATTTTCAAGCGAACCAGCTGACCGATATCGGCCTGCCCGGCCGTGATCAGATACTGGCCATCGACATCCGGCGCCTGCCGGGCGCTACGCCCTTTCAATAGCAGATCGGTTTCTTCGCTGTACCCCTCGACCAGCACGGTTTCGACCCGGCCGAGCAGGGCGCGATTCTTGTGAAAGGAAACCCGTGCCTGAGCCGACATCAAGCGCTTGTGGCGGCTTTTTTTGGTCTGTGGCGGAACCTGACCGGTCATTTGCGCCGCGGCGGTCCCCTCTTCCCGGGAGTAGCGGAAGACCCCGACCCGCTCAAAATGCCCTTCCTCGACAAAGGCCAGCAATTTGTCAAACTGTTCGCGGGTTTCTCCCGGAAAACCGACGATAAACGAGGTGCGCAGGGTCAGATCGGGTATCCTGGCGCGCAACTCTTTCAGCAGCTCACGAATCTGTTGCTCATTCACCCGGCGATTCATCTGCCGGAGAATCTTATCATCGATATGCTGGAGCGGGATATCGAGATAGTTGCAGATTTTCTCTTCACCAGCGATCAAATCAATCAGCTCCGCGGAAATTCCGTCCGGATAGGCATACAGCAGGCGAATCCAGTCAATCTCATCGACCTTGACCAGTTCTTTCAGCAGCGTTTCGATGCTGGTTCCGTCATTGCGCTCGGCACCGAAGGCGGTGATATCCTGAGCGATCAGATTGATCTCCCTGACCCCTTTGCCGGCCAGAGTGCGCGCCTCCGCCACCACCGAATCGATGGTGCGAGAACGCAGGGTACCGCGCAGTTGCGGAATGACACAATAGGAACAATGATTGCTGCAGCCGTCGGCGATCTTGATATAGCTGCTGTAAAAGGGGGAGGAATTGACCCGCGGGGTCAGATGGTCGTAGAGATAATCCGGCGCGCCGATCTCGGTGCTGGCAACATCCAGCTGTAACTGACGCTCGATCAGTTCGACAATTCGCGGCGCCTCGGCGGTCCCCATGAACAGGTCGACCTCGGGCAGCTGCGCGGCCAGCTCTTCCTTGTAGCGCTGCGGCATGCAGCCGCTGACCACCAGCAGCCGGCAATGTCCGGTCTTCTTGTAATCGGCGACTTCTAGAATGGTGTCGATCGACTCTTCTTTGGCGTCGTTGATAAAAGAGCAGGTATTGACCACAATGATGTCCGCCTTACGTTCGTCGGTGACGATTTCGTAGCGATTCAACGGCAGATGGCCGAGCATCACCTCGGCATCGACCAGATTTTTCGGACAGCCGAGGCTGACCAGACTGACTTTGAATTTATTCACGCAATGGTTTCCTGATGTTTAAGTGTTATATAGCCTGAAAAGTTCAAGAAGCGAGCAATTTTCGCCAAGGTCAAGGAAAACAAGAATCGGCGCAGGAGGCATACACCAGTATGCCGCACTAAGCCGATTCGCGGTTTGACGCCGAGGTTGGTGAAAAGGGCCGCTTCCTGCTACGACCTCATGTTTTCGAACTGCAGTTCGATGCCCAGATCTTTTCCCTTCAGAAACTGGATCACCTCCTGCAGATCATCAATCTTCTTGCCCGTGACCCGCACCTGGTCCTCCATGATCTGGGCCTGCACTTTGAGCTTGGTCTCCTTGATCTGCTTGACAATCTCTTTCCCCTTCTCCTTGCTGATCCCCTGAACGATCGCCACCTTGACCCGCACGGCGCCGCCGGAAGCCGGCTCTTCTTTACCGTAATCGAAGCACTTGGGCGAAACATTGCGTCGCACCAGCTTGCCGATCAGGATATCCTTGATCGCCTGCAACTTGTAATCATCGGCCGCCAGAATCGTCAGGCTGTTATTTTCCAGGGTCAGTTCGTTGGTCGTACCTTTGAAATCGTAACGCTGAGCGATCTCTTTAATCGCCTGATTGACGGCATTGTCAACTTCCTGCAGGTCTACTTTGGAAACAATATCGAAACTCGGCATCTGTTGCACTCCTTGTATATTGCTATGACCATCGATAATCCTCAGAGAATCAGAGCCTTATAACACAAAACCGTCCCGACAACAAAGCGCCGGAACGGTTTTTGCGGCAGAACCTGAAACTGAAGATGATCAGTTGCCCGGCAGCACTTCCGTGGGGTGGATCACATCGACACCCTCCGGGCGGACAAAGGTGAAGAAGTTCTCGGAAAGTTCGGGGTTCACCCGGATGTTGTGAAACTCGATACTGGTCCGGTTGCCGTTCGGGTCGGTCACCATCGTCGCCAGAAACGGGAAGATCTTCCCGCTGATTTTGTGCTGCGTGTACTCCATGACCGCAGCCCGAGCGACAACAATTCGCAAGGTTCTGATCAGCTGCGAATCTCTCCGCGGCTGCAATTCAATGAGGTAGTTGCCGTCCTCATCGACCTTCGGCTCGGCCCAGCTGATCTTGAAATCCCGTGAAAGATTGCCGAGCCCGCCGAGAAAGGTCACCGGGTTCTCTCCCTGTTGACGACTGATCCGGCTGATATCACTTTCGATCACCTGGCGATTCTCCGGCACATAAACCCACAGGGTTCGGCCATCGGAAATGATCTCCTGCACGGTCGGCTGACGGTACTCCCAGCGGAACATTGCCAGCGAGTCCTGGTCGCTGGCTCGGCGCAGAAACATGAAACTGACCTTGCCCTGACCGCGCTGGACCCGGTCGATGGCCGCAATCTGCGATTCCTGGGAAAACTCGGCCTGGAAGTCTCTGATCGCGGCGGTCGTCATCCCCGGTTCGGTTTGAAGCGGTGATTTAAAGGGAGTTTCCAGGGTAGTTATGACATCGTTCAAACTGACCGCCTCGGCGCCGGCTGAAACCGGCGGCAGAATCAGGACAATCAGCAGAAGTGAATAAATTATGCGCATTGCAACCTCAAAAGTTTTGGATGATTTCGGCAGATATTATCAGCTTTTCACCGGCAGGGGTAGCACCACTTAAGGTGACGTGAGCCGCGATACGAGTTGTTCCATGGCGTGACAGCTGAGAAACAGATAGCTCTCCCCCTGCAGTTCCGCCGGATCCTGCTCTCCACTCGACAGGTGGGTGCGGACCACCAGACAGGGGTCACTGGCGTCCTGTTGATATCGTTCGACCAGCTCAGCAACGGCGCCGCGGCTCAGAACCGGGGGCTCCGGCAGGGACCGCAAGCCCAGTTGATCATCAAGGCTGGCCAGGAAAGCCGAGGAGATGATATTGCCGATCTCTTTCAAGGTGGAACTGGCCGGTTCTGCCAGCAATTCGGTGACAGGGTTTCCGGAAAGGAGCTTGCTGCTCAGCCAGCGGGCGCAATCATCCACCAGAAACAGCAGCAGGCCGCCCGAAAAATCCCCGTCGATACCCATATAGACACCGATTCCGCTGGCCGACTGAATGTAATCGGCCTGCGCCTGATCCGACATCCAGGCATCGACAACCTCGATGATGACCGGTTGCCGGAGCAGCCGAGAAAAGGTTTCCGCCGCCTGCTGCATCCCCTGCTGACTGATGCTGCGCATCTGCTGATTGACTGATTCGGACCAGTGCTTCATGGTTTTCCTCTGCGCTTTTCCAACAGCGACTGCAGATCGAGAACAAACATGATCCGGCCGTCACCGAGGATAGTGCCCCCGCTAGCGCCGCGCAAGCTGTCAAAAGGAGGCGGCAAAGTTTGCACAAACACCTCCCGCTGGCCGACCAGTCGATCGACGACCAGGCCGACCTTACGCCCCAGCACTTCGGTCACCACCAGCGAAACCGGATTGCCGGGCCCGGCCTTGGGCCGCTGCAGGATCTTCCGCAGCGACAGCAACGGCAGCAATTCCCCGTTCAGCGGAATAACCAGTTGCTTGCCGCTCATCTGAATTTCCTGCCGGGTGATCTCCAACGTCTGCAACACCCGGGTGATCGGCATGGCGATCAACACTCCGTCGCAATCAATCATCAGCACCCGGATAATCGCCACCGACAGCGGCAGTTTCATGGTGATGCGTGAGCCCTCTCCCGGGGTTGAATTGATCAACAGAATCCCACCGAGCCGTTCAACGGCGGTTTTCACCACATCCATGCCGACCCCTCGACCGGACGTTTCGCTGATCTCTTCCGCGGTGGAAAACCCCGGTTGACAAATCAGTTGCAGCAGATCGTAATCCCGGATCGTCTGGGCCTGACCCGGACTGAGCAAGCCGCGCTGAAGCGCCCGTTGCCGGATTTTCTCCGGATCGATCCCAACCCCATCATCGGCGACCTGAATCATCACCTGATCCCGTTCCCGCCAGGCCCTGACTCGAACCGTCCCCTGCTGTTCGATGCCGTGGTCAATCGCGTTACGGATCAGGTGAATCAGCGGGTCGCTCAATTCCTCAAGAATGGCCCGGTCCAGCTCGATGCTCGCCCCTTCAACCACAAACTGAACCTCTTTACCACTGGCGCGGCAAAGATCCCGCACGCTCCGCGGCAATCGCCCGGTGACACTTTCCAGCGGCATCATCCGCACCTGCAGCACCTGATGATGCAGATTCCTCACCAGGCGGGCCAGCTGACCCAGACCCTCATCCAGCTCCCGCCAGTTCCTGGCGTTGGAGGCCGCCTGCAGGGTGTAGCGGTTGGTGATCAATTCACCGGTCAGATTGATGAAGTGATCGAGCAGATCGGTGCTGACCCGGACGCTGGTCCCCGAGGAAACGCGCTTGCGGCCGGGGACTGGCGGCAACTTGGCCACCGGGAATTCGATCGCGGCCAGTTCACTGTAGTTTTTCAGCCGCTCCTGCAGCTGCTCCTTGGTCAGCCCGGTGTCCAGACGGACCAGCAGTTGACGAGTACTGACCCCCTGCAGAATGGCATCCTCATTTGGAGTCGTTTCCAGCAGGGTGCCGAAATCTGCCAGTCGCCTCAGCAGCACCAGCAGGCGCGGGGCGACTGCGGCCACGGATTCATCCAGCCTCAGCTGGATCAGGGTCCCGCCGCTGACAACCGGGGTTTCGGGCGGCGGCGCGACCAGTTCCTCCAGTTCAATCTCGAAAAGCGGTTCGCCTTCTCCCGCGCGGATGAAACTGTCCACTTCACGTTCCGGCCGATCATTGCGAATATCCTCGACCAGGCCTTCCAGCAGGTCGACCCCGGCCAGCAGCCGGTCAATCTGAGCTTTGCTGATTGTTCCCCGATCGCGACAGAGACCGAGGCTGTCTTCCAGATGATGGGCAAGTCGGGTCGAGGGATCATAGCCCATGGTCGCCGCCATCCCTTTGATCGAATGAATTTCCCGAAACAGGGCGGCAATTCCCTCCCGATCCTCCGGATTGTTTTCCAGGGCGACCAGCAATCCGCTCATCTTCTGCAGATGTTCGGCGGCCTCGTTCAGGTACATGTCGCGATATTTGGCAATATCCATCAATTCAGTACTTCCACTGGCGGCATCAAGCCATCACTCGGCGCAAACCCGCTGAACCACTTCCAGCACCTGCGCATCCTGAAACGGCTTGACGATAAAATCTCTAGCCCCGGCCTTGAGCGCCTCCATCACCATGCTCTCCTGCCCCAGGGCACTGCACATGACCACCCGCGCCTGCGGCTGTTCGGCGAGAATCTTTTTCATGGCATCGATGCCACCCATTTCCGGCATGACGATATCCATGGTCACCAGATCGGGCTGATGGGCGCGAAAGTGTTCCAGCGCCTGCAGGCCGTTTTCCGCTTCGGCGACAACTTCCCAACCGGCCGGCTCGAAAATATCGCGCAGCAGGTTGCGCATGAACAGAGCATCATCAACAATCAGTACGGTTTTCGCCAACTTAGCCTCCGGTTCTGGAGCAAAGAGTTTCCAGCATCAACTGCAGCTGTTCAAGATCGAGCAGGCTGATCATTTCATCCTGCCAGTTGAGAACGCCGAGAATACAGTCCTGTTCCGAGTCGCTCTGGGTCAGGGTTCCGCGAACCAGATCGACATTGATGACCGGGCACAGGCCATCGACCATCAGACCCACCGGACCGTACTGGTCGGTGAGCACGATCAACCGATCAGAGCGCTTGCCGGCGGCAAAACCGAGCAGCAGCGGCAGGTCGAGGACCGGCACAATCCGCCCGTGAAATCCTATAGCGCCGGCAATCTTTTTCGGTGCGCCGAGCAAGCTGTAGATCGGCTGATTCTCGACCACTTCCAGAATGTCGGTCAGCTCGAGGGCATAGGTTTCCTCGCCGAGCTTGAACGGCAGCAGCTGGTTCATGGCTGGCCGGCACCCTGATCGGCGCCGAGATTGAACCGGCTGACCGACGTCAGCAACTCATCGGCCAACTTGGAAAGCCGTTGCGAGGCGAAGGTCATCTCTTCCATCGATGCCGACTGCTCCTCGGTCGCCGCCGAAACCTCTTCGGTGGAGGCGGCGTTGTCTTCGGCAACCTTGGCGATCTCCTCGATCGCTTCAACGATCGACTGGGCGCCATGAGACTGTTTATCCGCCAGTTCAGCAATCCCGACCGCTTTCACCTGTGCCGCCTCGGCTTTATCGATAATCGCCTTGAACGAAGTCCCGGTAATATCGATTGCCTCGCGGCCGGCATCGATCGCCTTGATACTGTCGCCCATCGATTGATGAACCTTCTGGCTCTGTTCCCGGGTGGTTTCGATCAGCCGGGTAATCTCCCCGGCCGATTCACCGGTACTGTCCGCCAGCTTGCTGACCTCCTCGGCGACCACGGCAAATCCGTGCCCGTATTCCCCGGCCCGCGCCGCCTCGATAGTAGCATTGAGGGCCAGCAGGTTGGTCTTCTGGGCGATGGTGGTGATGACATCGATAATCAAGCCGATTTTCTGCACCTGTTCACTGAAGGAGACGATCATCTGGCCGTTCTGTTCCACCTGGCTGAGGACCTGCTTCATCTTGTCAAGAGCCGTCACCGCCATCCGTTCCCCCTGACGGGCGGTCATGGTGGTCTCTTCCGCCGAGGAAGACAGGCTTTTTGCCGAACCGGCGATCTGTTCAATCTCTCCTGCCATCTGCCTGATAACCTTGGAACTCCGTTCAACCATTTCGGCCTGGGTTTCAGCGCCGCGACTGATCTGTTCGATCGAGCCGGCAACTTCATGGGAGGTGGCGGTCATCTCTTCCGCCGTGGCGGCGAGCCCCAGAGAAGCCTCGTTGACATTCACCGAGGAGTTGCGGATCTGCCCGACCAGGTTGCGTAGACTGTCGACCACCAGATTCAGCGAATTGGCCAGATCCTCGGTTTCATCATTGAACATCCCTTTGCGCAGCCGCACCTTGCGACTCAGGTCGCCGTCACTCAACCGCTCCGCTCCATCGGTGAGTATGCGGATATTGGCCGTGAATGCCTTCGAGAACACCCAGCCGAACAGCAGCCCGACCAGTAGCGCACCACCGATGGTAATCAACTGGTGCAACCCTTGCGGGATGTCCATTTGCGGCACCAGGATATTCAGCAGCACCACCGAGGCGACCACAAAAATAAATCCGACGATAAACTTGTAACTGATTTCAACTCGCATTTTCGGCTCCTCCAATATGACCGTCGAACAACAGAACACGCCGGTCGCGACGCAACTTTCTATTTAAATTCTTTGTTAATTACGGCACTGTCTGCGCCAGGCGCAGGTTTTCATCCCCCAGGCGCTGGTAGATCCTTTCGGCCGGATCGATACAACGAAATAAATCGCGGCAGTTCGGGACCAAGGTTTCAGCCCTGCCAAGAACCAGATAGCCTCCGGGCAAAATCGCATCCGCCAGTTTGCAGAGAATTTTCTGCTGCTGCTCGCGGGAAAAATAGATCAGGACATTGCGGCACAGAATCAGATCCGCCCGGTAGAATGGAGGATCACTGAGGATATCATGGCGGAAAAAGCGTACCATCTGCCGGATTGAGTCCTGTAACTGAAAAAAATCGCCATCTTGAGTAAAGCTGTTTTTCAATGTTTCACCCGGTATTTCCACCAGCCGGACAGCCGGGAACCGGGCCCGTTTGGCGGCTTGCAGAATCTCCGGACTGAGATCGGTAGCGATAATCGACAGCAGATCACCCTCTGTCATCAAACGCCGACAAAGCAGGGCAATCGAATAGGGCTCTTCCCCGCCGGAACAGCCGACACTCCAGACCCGGAGCTTGCATTTGTTTTGTCTGGCCCGCTGTAGCAACTCCGGCAATACCTGTCGTTCGAGAACCGCAAAGGTGGAAGGGTTACGGAAAAAATGTGAAACATGGATTGTCAGGGCCGCGACCAGCGTTTTTTGTTCCACCGGGTTATCCCGCAGGCTTTCAAGGTACACGGCCGGGTCCTGTAACCCGAGGGCGCGGATGCGCGCGGCAACCCGCCGCTTGATGCATAGGTCCTTATAGCCGGCGAGAACAAAGTTCTGCTGGTCTTGCAGAATCAAGCAAATCTGTGAATAGTCCTGATCCGAAATATCTCCGCCGACAAACGGTCCGGCAGCCGGCAATTCCTCTGCTGCGGGATTTCCTTTGTCAACCGCTTCGGTCGCAGTCTGCTGCTCAGGTAAAATGGTCAAAACCACCTCGTGAACAGGGATAGAGGCTTCGGTCGGCCTGATAGACGCGGATGCCGGAACCCGGCCGGATTGTACCGATCCGGGTCACCGGCGGTTCCAGCCCGGTGCTGTCGGCCAGGTTCTGCCGAGATGAGGTAAAGAGCAGTTCGTAGTCCTCTCCCCCCCCCAGTGCCAGATCAAGCAACTGCCGGTCAGCGGCGAGTTGCACCCGAAAGGCCTCAGACAGCGGTAGCCGTTCCAGTTCCAGATCGGCGCCGATCGCCGAGCCTTCGAGGATATGTTCGAGATCGGCCAGCAGGCCATCGGAAACATCGATCAGCGCCGAAGCCAGTTGCTGGCCGCTGAGCTGTAGCCCCAAGGCAACCCGGGCCGGCGGGGTGTGATGACGGGCCAGCAACTCCGCCGGCGGCAACTCTCCTTGCTGCAGCAACTGCAGGGCCAGAGCGCTGTCCCCCAGAGTTCCGGAAACATAAATGGCATCGCCGACCCGGGCGCCCTGCCGGTAGATCGCTCTTCCTGCGCCGATCACCCCCTGAACGGTCACGGAAAGAAACAGCGGGCCGGGAGAACGGCAGGTATCGCCGCCGGCGAGGACGGCTCCGTAGTGTTCAACCTCAGCCAGAAAGCCACGGGTTAAATCTTCTATTTCCTCCACGGACAGATCCTGCGGGCAGCCGACGGCAAAAAACAAACTCTGCGGCGTCCCCCCCATGGCGGCGATATCGCTGATATTCACAGCCGCCGCCTTGCGCCCCAGCTGCTCCATGCTGGTCCAGCGCCGATTAAAATGGACCCCTTCGATCAACAGGTCGGTGCTGGTCAACAACTCCTGCCCCGACTGCTGGCACTGCACCGCGCAGTCATCTCCGATGCCCTTGACCAGATGTCCGGCCGTACCTGCCTGTTGCTGAATCCGTCGGATCAAGCCGAATTCACCGAGCGTGCTCAGCTTTTTCTCAGTCATCAAAACGCTCTTGTCGCAAAAGATTTTTAGTCTTTAATTATTATTTTTCTTTCACAGTCTGTCAAGCAAAGGGCGAAAAAAAAGGCGGCCAGGCTACTACCCTGGCCGCCGTGAAAAAATCGTCTACTGATCGAGACTAAAGTTGCGGACCTGCATTGGTGAAGTCAACGTCTTCGCTGCCGGTGATGTATTTCTTGAAGTTATTCACAAACATTCCGGCCAACTTCTGCGCAGTGGCATCAAACTCGTCCTTATTTTTCCAGGCGTTGCGCGGATTGAGCAGGTGGCTGTCGACCCCGGGCAATTCCTTGGGGATGCTCAGGTTGAAGAACCGGATCTGTTCGAATTCCGCCTCTTCGATCGAGCCATCGAGGATGGCGTTGACGCAGGAGCGGGTCGCCTTGATGCTCATTCGCGAACCGACCCCGTAGCCCCCGCCGGCCCAACCTGTGTTGACCAGATAGGCGTTGACGCCATACTGCTCCATCTTCTCCCCGAGCAGCTTGCCGTATACCGTGGGGTGCAGCGGCAGGAACGCCTCGCCGAAGCAAGCTGAAAAGGTGGCCTGCGGCTCGGTAACGCCGCGCTCGGTCCCGGCGACCTTGGCGGTATAACCGGAGAGGAAATAGTACATTGCCTGCTCTTTGGTCAATTTGGAAACCGGCGGCAGGACCCCGAAAGCATCGCAGGTGAGGAAAATGATGCTCTTCGGATGCCCTCCCTTGAGGCTCGGTTCATGATTGTCAATATGATCGATCGGATAGCTGACCCGGGTATTTTCGGTTTTGGAGCCATCTTTGTAATCAACCACCCCGCCCGGATCGGCGACCACATTCTCCAGCAGGGCGTTGCGTCTGATTGCCGCATAGATCTCCGGCTCACTGTCGGCGGAGAGGTCGATACATTTGGCGTAGCAACCGCCCTCGAAGTTGAAGATCCCCTTGTCGTCCCAGCCGTGTTCGTCGTCGCCGATCAGCTTCCGCCGCGGGTCGGTCGAAAGCGTTGTCTTGCCGGTCCCGGAGAGGCCGAAGAACAGCGCGACATCATGATGATGACCGATATTGGCCGAGCAGTGCATGGAGAGGATCTTCTCCAGCGGCAGCCAGTAGTTCATCATCGTGAAGATCCCCTTCTTCATCTCGCCGCCGTACCAGGTGCCGCCGATGATGGCGACATTCTTTTCGATATTGAAGATGACGAAGACTTCGGAGTTCAGCCCCATCTCCTGCCATTTCTTGTTGGTCAGGCCGGCAGCGTTGTAAACGCGGAAGTCGGGAGCAAAACCGGGTAGGGCCGAGGCGTCCGGGCGAATGAACATGTTTTTGACAAAATGTGACTGCCAGGCGATTTCGGTAATGAAACGGACCTGCTTGCGGGTATCGGGATTGGCGCCGCTGTAACCGTCGGTCACATAGATATTCTTTCCAGAGAGATAGTCGATGACTTCAGCGTACAGCTCGTCAAAAATTTCCGCGGAGACCGGCTTGTTGATGCTACCCCAGGCGATATTGTCCTGCGAGGGAGCCTGCTTGACAAAATACTTATCTTTCGGCGAGCGGCCGGTAAATTTACCGGTATCGACCATCATTGTCCCGTTGGCCGAAACCCGCCCTTCTTCGTTGTTGGTCTCATGGGCAAACAGCTCATCATAGCTGAGGTTACGGTACACCTTGCCCACACTTTTGAGCCCCAGTCCTTCTGCCGTTAATTCACTCATCGCTTCCTCCCTGGAGATCCAGCTCTGACCCCCGGTCTATGGATTTCTCATATCATGTTCATCATTGACTGATTGGATTGTTGCCGTACGGCCATATGAAGGCCGGACTATAGCTTATTTCCAGACCTGAAGGCAACCCTCCAAAGGGGCATTTCCAGCGCTTTCATGCACTTTTTTTATGGAAAATAAAACCTGTTTATTTTTATCAAATTTTTAGCGATTTTCTTTTATTGCGCGCCCACTTGCGGAGATTAAGTCCTCATCCCATATATTTCGGCATTTTAGTGTCTGTCTGCACCGGCACGATGCCGCAGATAGGCGACCAGCTGCCAGATCTGCGGCTCACTCAGATAGGCCCCCCAGGCGGGCATGACCGAGCCCCGGCTGCGGAAGGGCTCGATCCGTTTACCTTCTTTGATCCGCCAGAACAGGTAAGCCGGATCGACTGTGGCATAATGAGGCTGGGAAAAATCCGGGGGCTCCGGTTTGAAACGACTGGCCCGCGGATTACGCCCCTCGGCAAGAAAACCGTGGCATTCACGACAGTGGGCTTTGAACAGCGCCGCACCCGCCTGCTGCGCGCGCGTGCTGGACAACACCTGTTGCGGGATCGAAATCTGCGGCATGGGCGTCCGGGGTTCCTGGTGACAAGCCGACAACCCGCTGAGCAGGACCGTCACAAGCAGTAAATGTTTACGAAAATGCATGTTGACCTCGAAAAAAGAAAGGGCTACCACAGAACGGTAGCCCGAAATCATCAAACCTGAACAGAACTCAAGCAGCCAGGCGTGGTTGACAACCCCATTCGGTCAATTCCTGAACCACACCGGCAATGACCTGTTCCATAGCAGCATTCACTGCAGACGTCATCTCCATTCCCATTTCAATCGATGCGGACTGCGCGCCCCAGACCACCAGTGTCGCGGGGAGGTGCCCCTGGAGTTCCGCGACCGCCAGCAGATCCTGCAACCCCATCTGATGAACCGAAAGCTTATTGGCAAAGGCCCGCGGCACCTCTTCCCCGTCGAGGCGGAAGACCCTGCCGGGGTCTGCGCCCATCTGCAGGGCATCGATCACCAGCAATCGATCGATCCCTTCCAGACGCGGCAACAGATCCAGCCCCAGGGTGCCCCCGTCAAGCAGCGCGACCTGTTCGGGAAACCGATAGCGTTTCTCCAGTTCCATAATCGTCCGGCTGCCGAGAGCATCATCGGTCATCACCAGGTTGCCGAGTCCGAGCACCAGAATCGCCATCAGCTTTTCTCTTCCGGCTCGATAAATTTATAGCCACCAAAAATACTGCTGATGGTGCCGTTACGCTCCTTCACGTCCATCAGCCAGGCACTGTAGACATGGTGAATGGCAAAACCGATCAACAGCCACATGATCAGGTGATGGATAAGGCGGAGAAACTGCGGGCCGATCCAGAGCAGCAGCGGACCAAAAATGCTGCTCATACTGCTAGCGGGGGCAAACTGGCTGAACAGGGCAAACCCGGTTGCAACCTGGGCCAGATACAAAACCATCACCCCGGCATAAGCCATCGCCGCCAAGGAGTTGTGCCCCATGAATTCGGAGGGGAGTTCTTTGCTGACAAAAGTGTAGAATTTGAACATCTTCCACATGTTACGTCGCCCGGCGGAAGACAACCAGGGAAAGAACACCGGCCAGCCGCAATGATGATTGCCGATCGTGGCCCAGATCAATCGGGAAATGATCGCCAGACTGAATACATCGGCGAATATCATGTGGATGAACCGATTCCAGCCCATAACATAGGCGGCATTCTCGGGCGCAGTGATGAAGGGGTGGCCGATGTAGAAACCGGTCACCGAAAGCACGACGATGGAAAGCGCGATGACCCAATGCGTAATCCGCACCGGCCACTCCCAGACATATTGAATGTTCCGTTGTAACATAGGCTTCCTCCTTATCCTAGAGGGCCTTGACCCGGATGATTTCACTTCCCTGGCCGTCGAGCAGATGCACGGCACAGGCCAGGCAGGGGTCGAAGGAGTGGATGGTGCGGAGAATTTCCAGTGGCTGTTTCTCATCCGCCACCGGGGTGCCGACCAACGCCGCTTCGTAGGGACCCATCTTCCCGGCTGCATCGCGCGGGCCGGCGTTCCAGGTCGAGGGAACCACAGCCTGGTAGTTCTTGATGGCGCCGTTCTCGATGCGGATCCAGTGCCCGAGGGCGCCGCGCGGCGCTTCGTGGTAACCGAAGCCCTGCGCCTCTTTCGGCCAGGTTGCCGGATCCCATTTTTCGCCATTGTGAACCTCGAGGATGCCGCGCCCCATATTGTCGGCCAGCTGCTTGAGCCAGAGTTGGTTCTTCTGCGCCAGCATCAGGCAGTCAACGCCGCGGGCTGCCGTCCGGCCCAGGGTCGAAAAGAGCGCCCCGGCGCCGACCCCCAGTTTGCCGAGCACGAAATCGACCGTGCCCTTGGCGTCGGCGTTGCCGCTGGCATAGGCAACCAGCACCCGCGCCAGCGGTCCGACTTCCATCGGCTCGCCCAGGTAGCGCGGCGACTTGACCCAGGAATACTTGCCGTCGGTATCGAGGAACTCGTACGGCGGTTGCGGCCCGGTGTAGTTCGGATTGGTCTCTCCGTCGTAGGGGTGCTTGCCGCCATCGTTGCCGCCGCTGTAGCTGTACCAGCTGTGGGTGACGTCCTCGGTAATCTTCGCCTCGTCCATCGCCATGACATTGGCCAGATCCTTGCCCATGATCACGCCGCGCGGGAAGTAGAGGTTGTCGGTTCCGCCACTGTTGTCCATGGGAAAATCACCATAGCAGAGGTAGTTGCCGACTCCGCCGCCGATACTGCCCCAATCGAGATAGGCCGGCGCCACCGCCAGCAGATCAGGGATATAGACCTGCTCGACAAAGGTGCGGGCCTTTTTCAGCAGCTTGCCGATCAGGGCAATTTTATCGGCGTTGATCGCATTCTGGCTGTCGGGGTCGACCGGGATGGACATGCCACCAACCAGGAAGGTCTGCGGATGGGGGTTTTTCGAACCGAGGATGGCGTGAATCTTGATGACATCCTTCTGCCATTCCAGCGCTTCCAGGTAGTGGGCCACTCCCATCAGGTTGGCTTCCGGCGGCAGCTTGTAGGCGCTGTGCCCCCAGTAGGCGTTGGCAAAAGGGCCCAAACGGCCGGTGCCGACAAAGGCCTTGACCCGCTCCTGCACCGCCTTGAAATGTTTCGCGCTGTTCATCGGCCAGTCGGAGATCGACTGGGCCAGCTTGGCGGTCTTCTGCGGGTCAGCCGACAGGGCGCTGACGATATCGACCCAATCGAGAGCATGCAGATGATAGAAATGGATCACATGGTCCTGCACGTTCTGGATCCCCATGATGATGTTGCGGATCAGCCGGGCGTTATCCGGGATCTGAATCTTCAGTGCATCTTCAACGGCGCGGATACTGGCCATCGAGTGAACCGTGGTACAGACCCCGCAAAAACGTTGGACGAAATGGTGGGCATCGCGCGGATCGCGTCCTTTGAGAATGGTTTCGATGCCACGGAAAGCGGTGGATGAACTCCAGGCATCGGTGATTTTGCCCCCTTCGATCTGAGCTTCAATCCGCAGGTGCCCCTCGATGCGGGTAATCGGATCGACTGCGATTTTCTTGGCCATCCCTTAATCCTCCTTCTTCGCTTTAGAATCGTCATCCCCTTTGCGCAGCGCGCTGACCACCCCGTGGGCGCCGAACGCCACGGCCGTGGCCGCCGCCAGACCGAGACCGATCTGGTCTGCCGTGGCTTCGATACCGAAACCGGGCACCTGCGGCAGACGCCGGTAAAAAGGAGTCATAGCATCCCAGAACTGCGGTTCGCTACAACCGATACAACCGTGACCGGTCTGGACCGGCCAGCCCATCCCCTCGTTGTATCGGACGGTCGGGCAGTTGTGATAGGTTTCCGGTCCCTTGCAGCCGAGCTTGTAGAGGCACCAGCCCTGCCGATGCCCGGGATCGCCGAAGGCTTCAGCATACTGACCGGCATCGAAATGGGCGCGGCGCTCGCAGTTGTCATGAATCCGCTTGCCATAGGCGAACTTGGGACGACCAAAACGGTCGGTCGCCGGAAGTTTACCGAAAGTCAGGAAATGAACGATGGCGGCCGTGAGGTTTTCCGCATTGAGCGGACAACCGGGCAGATTTAGCACCGTGGCGCCGGGTACCGCTGCAGAGATCGAAACAGCACCGGTCGGATTGGGCGCTGCGGCCGGAATGCCGCCGAAGGAGGCGCAGGTACCGACGGCAATGGTGGCCGCCGCATTGCCACAAATCTTGCGGGCGATGTTCAGCGCCGAATCACCCCCGACGGTGCAGTAGATACCGCCGTCAGCTGTGGGAATCGCGCCTTCGACCACGGCAATATATTTCCCCTTGTACTTTTCAAAAGTGGCCTGCTTGGCCGCTTCGGCCTGATGACCGGCGGCCGCCATGATGGTTTCATGGTAATCGACCGACAGGTAGTCGAGAATCACTTCGGCGGCGGTCGGTTGATTGGCGCGCAGGAAGGCTTCCGAGTCACCGGTGCAGCCCTGGAACTCCATCCAGATCACCGGCGGCCGGTTGTCCGCTTCCATCGCCTCGGCAATCCGCCCCATAAAGGTGGTGGGCAACGCCAGAGTTGCGGTCATCACCGAACAGAACTTGAGAAAGTCCCGCCGGTTGACACCGCGTCGTTCCCATTGTTGCAGGATCTCTTCAGAAACCGTCCCCTGTTCCGGGGTTTTTTCCGAATCATGCATGATGTGCTCCTCCTTTCCCTTCTCATCCACTGTTTGCATTGGAAAATCTTTCAATTACAAGGGAGTTCATTGGCTCCAAGAGGTCAGATCGAAAAACTGATTTTCGCTCCCTAACAGTGTTATGAATCAACGTATACATTGCAAAGTCAAGTGAATTTTCCCATATAGTGTATACACAATATTATATTTAGCAACATGTACCGTATACTGTAAAAATCAGGATAAAATCGGCCGGGTGGCGAGCAATGGCGAGGATGAGCGACTAAAATAAAGAAAGAAGAGGCGAGGCAACACAAGGAGCAGACATGAAAGTATTTATCACCGGTGGATCAGGATTTGTCGGCCGCGAAGTCATCCGTCAACTGATTGAGCAAGGTCACCAGGTCCGTGCCCTGACTCATCGCAATGACCACCCTCTTGACGACGAGGTTGAAACGATCCGTGGCGACACAACGGTTGCGGAAAGCCTTTCGGGAGCCTTGTCGGACTGTGCTGCCGTGATTCATCTGGTCGGCATCATCCGCGAGTTTCCGAGCAAAGGGATCACCTTTGCCAAACTGCACGTCGAATCGACCCGCAACATGCTCCGGGCGGCCGCCGAACAAAGGGTGCACAGATTCCTCCATATGAGCGCCAACGGCGTCCGCGCCGCGGCCGTGACCGATTATCACAAAACCAAATGGGCTGCCGAGGACGCGGTACGCAGCTCGAACCTCGATTGGACGATCTTCCGTCCGTCGCTGATTTATGGCGCACAGGACCAGTTTGTGAACATGCTGGCCCGACTGATCCGTGCCCTGCCGCTGGTGCCGGTCATCGGGGATGGCTGCTATCGTCTGCAACCGGTCAGCGTCACAGACGTCGCCACCGGTTTCGTCAAGGCTCTGAAAATCGCTGACAGTATCGGCCAGTGCTACCATTGCGGCGGCCCAGAGTCGTTCAGCTACGATGAAATCCTCGATCAGATCGGGCAGGCCCTGGGCAAAACGCCGGTCAGGAAATTGCACCATCCCCTGGTTCTGATGAAACCGGTCATTGCCGTTCTGCAGTCGTTCCCCTGGTTTCCGATGACCAGCGACCAGCTGCAGATGCTGCTGGAAGAAAATGTCTGCGATCCCGAACCCTGGCGAACCGCTCTTGATTTGGAATTGAAAGATTTCTCCAGAGAGATAGCAACCTGCCTCAAGGCCTGACTTTCCGATTTTCCTACTGCGATTAGTTTCCAAACCTGAATACACTGTTCTAAAATGTACCTCTTTTAATGCTCTGGAATATATGATTTAATGCCTCTCGCTACGCCGGACGGGCTGGAAAAGCAAGGGATTCCCACCTGTCACCGGCAGGATAACAAGAGCATTTCATATGATTGTCAGACTGTACAGTAACAGAGACTTGCTGCAGGCCCGTCGGTTGCTCGAATCACAGGAATTGTGCTTCGAGGAAAATTACGATGTCCTGTTCGGTATTTTTGAATCAGGGGAGTTAATCGCCACTGCGGCCCGGGATCGGAATATCTTTAAAATGCTCTGCATCCGGGAAGATTACCAGGGCGGACCTTACCTGGGTGAACTGTTGACCGAACTCTTGAACAGCGGTGCCTATACCGAATGCCAATCGTTTTTCCTCTTTACCAAACCGGAGTACCGATATTCCTTTCAGCAGTATAATTTCTTCCCTCTGGTCAACCACTTCAAGGTCTGCCTGATGGAGTATGGCAACGGCTTGAACAAGTACCTTGCCGACCATCGGGAATTGGTAAAACCTGGGGACAATGGTGCGGTCATCGTTAACTGCAATCCATTTACTCTGGGGCATCTCTATCTGATCGAAACCGCCGCAGCCCAGGTGGATCACCTTTACGTTTTCGTGGTCCGCGAGGACCGCTCGATATTCCCCTTTGACATCCGCTATCGGCTGGTTTGCGAAGGCACCGCTCACCTGCAGAATGTCAGTATTCTCGACACCTCCGAATACGCCATCAGCGGAGTAACCTTTCCGGGTTATTTCCTGAAGCAGGATGAAGACCTTCAGCTCCTGCAGATGGAACTCGATCTGGTCCTGTTCAGCAAGCGGATCGCGCCCTTTTTCCAGATCAAAAAACGCTTTATCGGAACCGAGCCGTACTGCCGGACCACGCGAATTTACAGCGAAACCATGCAGCGGGTGCTGCCCGCTTTCGGTCTTGAAACGATACAGTTGCAACGAAAACACATTCAGCAGCAGGTGATCAGCGCATTTCGGGTGCGCGAGGCTTTAAAGAATGAGGCCTATGAGACCCTGAATAATCTTGTCCCTGAAACAACTCTCCGATTTCTTCGCTCCGACGCAGCACGAGAGATCCGGAACCGATTACTGAGCTACCAGAGGAGGCACTGATGCGAATCGTACGAAAGGCCCAGGCAGGAACCTTGCAATCAAGCGACCTGATGGTATTTCTCGAGCCCGCGGATGACCTTCGGATCGAAATCGAGTCAACCGTCAAGAAGCAATTTGAACATCTGATCCGCAGGCAGATTGAGACGATCCTCAACAAACACCGGATCGTTTCCGGACAAATTCGGATCAGCGATCGGGGCGCCCTCGATTATGCCATCGCCGCCCGGCTGGAAACCGGTATCAGCCGGGCCTGCCGCCAAGGAGAGCAATAAATGGATGGAGCCTGGTACAAAGAATGGGAACAGGGACGGCGCTATATCATAAAAATCAAACCGGGAGAAAAGTTGAAGGAAAGACTGATTGTTTTCGCTCAACAAGCCGGGGTTAAAAACGCGGTAGTAATTTCTGCGGTCGGTTCGGTTCGTGACGCATTTTTCCGTGGGATCAAGGCCGGGGCGAAAAGGCCGATCACCGAACCGCGCATGCGGCAGCACCATCTGACCGGACCGCTGGAATTGCTGGGACTTGAGGGCAACCTGATATCAGATGACAGCGGCGAGATCGATTGTCATCTGCATGTCATCCTGGGGAAAAGCTCCGGTGAAGTGGCCGGAGGTCATCTGTTCGACGCTGAAGTGTTTGCCAGTTGCGAAATTCTCCTGACGGAAATGGTCGTTCAGGGGGTGGAACGTCACATTTCCAAAAGCGCCGGAACCCCAACGATATTTATCAGCGAGGAGTGATCTGCATGGACGGATTCCAATTACGACGCACAATGCTCTATGTTCCGGGCAATATGCCGTCGATGTTGCAGAATATCCCGATCTTCGAAAGTGACGGGGTGATGATCGATCTTGAGGATGCGGTCCCGTACAGTGAAAAGGATGCCGCCCGGATCCTGGTCCGCAATTTTCTGGAGAACTACCGCAATCACAATAAAGAGATCCTGGTACGGATCAACGGCTTGCAAACCCAGTGGTGGGAAAATGATCTGCGGACAGTCCTGCCGGCCCTGCCGGATGGAATCCGCTTGCCGGAGGCAAACTCACCGGAGATTGTCGAAACTCTCGACACCATGTTGACGGAATATGAAGAAGAACTGAAGTTACCGATTGGACATTTTAAGATCCTGCCTTCCATTGAAACTGCCGAAGGTGTCATAAATTGCATTAAAACGGCGAAAAGTTCCAAGCGGTTGATCGGCTTGGCGTTTGGTGCCGAAGACTATACCGCCAGCCTGGAAATTGAGCGCACCAAAGGCGGGGAAGAACTGTTTGCCGCCCGAACCCGGGTGGTGTGGGCGTGCAAGGCCGCCGGGATTCAGGCGATCGATACTATCTTTTCTGACGCCGCCGACATGGAAGCCCTCCGTCGGGAAACCGAATTGATCAAGACCCTGGGATTTTCCGGCAAGTCGCTGGTCAATCCCCGTCAGATCGAGGTCGTCCATGAAGTGTTTGCGCCGAAACAGGCCGAGGTCGATTATGCCCTGCAGGTGGTCGACGCGATACAGCGGGCTCGTGAAATGGGCACCGGGGTTATTGCCCTGAACGGTCGGATGGTCGATGCACCGGTGGTCAAGCGAGCGGTCAAAACTTTGAAAACCGCTCAAGCCCACGGACTCATCGACATGGAACTGGATGAAGAGGTGATTTATGGTCAAAAATAGCCTCGGCCGGCTGATACCGAAAACCTTCGCCGGCAGAGCGGTTCTCCCCTATCAGGACCCCTTCGGCCTCAAGCCGAGCGGTCACCACGCCAGCCGCCCCTTGCGCCGTAGCAACCCCGGCGACCGCAAACTGCTGCCCAGCCTGCGCGCGGCGATCGAGGCGGCAGGATTAACCGACGGCATGTGTATCGCCACCCACCATCACCTGCGTAACGGCGATGCTCTCCTCAATATGGTGGCCAAGGAGCTCGACCTGCTGGGGCTGCGCAATATCCGCATCGCCTCCAGCTCCGTCCATCCGGTCCATGCCAAACTGATTCCCTTCATTGAGAAAGGTGTCATCAGCGGCTTCGAGTGTGGCGTTAATGGCCCGATTGGCGAGATGGTCTCCAAAGGAGAACTGCATTGCCCGATCGTGGTTCGCACCCACGGCGGCCGGGCCCGTTCGGTGATTTCCGGAGAAGTCACTGTCGATGCCGCCTTTATTGCCGCTCCCTCCTGTGACGAATACGGCAACATGAACGGCTTCTATGGCCCCTCGGCCTGCGGCAGTCTCGGCTACGCCCACACCGACGCACTTTACGCCAAGCAGGTCATCGCCGTGACCGATAACCTCTCGATCGGGCCGGTCACCCCGGTCTCGATCCCGCAGTCCCTGGTCGACCATGTGGTCGCCATCGACTCCCTGGGCGATCCGAGCAAGATTGTCTCCACGACAACCCGCGTCACTCGCGACCCGGTCGGTTTGCAGATCGCCCGTTATGCTGCCCAGGTGATCGATGCCTCCGGGCTGCTCAAGGACGGGTTCTCGTTTCAGACCGGTGCTGGCGGCATTTCCCTGGCGGTTGCCGAGCAGGTCCGACGGATGATGACCGAAAAGCAGATCAAGGGAAGTTTCGGCTGTGGCGGCATTACCGGTTATTTCGTCGACATGCTTGAAGAAGGGCTGTTTCAGTCGCTGTTTGACGTGCAGTGCTTCGACCTGCGCGCGGTGGAATCGATCGGCCGCAACCTCAACCACCAGGAAATGAGCGCCGACACCTACGCCAACCCGTTCAATGCCGGGGCGATGGTCAACCGGCTCGACTGCGTGATTCTCGGCGCCACCGAAGTCGATGTCGATTTCAACGTCAACGTCAATACCGAATCTAACGGCTACCTGCTGCACAACACCGGCGGCCACAGCGATGCCGCGGCCGGCGCCAAACTGTCGATCATCACTGCACCGTCGATCCGCGGTCGATTACCGATTATCAAGGACACGGTGACCACCGTCAGCACTCCGGGAAAAACCATCGACGTCATCGTCACCGAGCGGGGTATCGCCGTGAACGACCATCGGCAGGAGCTGAAGGAAGAACTGCTCCGACGCAAAGTGCCGGTCAAAGATATCCGCGAGCTGCAGCAGGAAACCTATCGAATCACCGGCACCCCCCGGCCGATTGAGCTTGAAGAGGAGGTCGTCGCTCTGATCGAATATCGCGATGGAACGATAATTGATGCCATCCACAAGGTTAAAGGCTGAAATCCTTGCCGCCCGTACTCGGCGGCAGGCCATTCTGCAACAGCGTCTGCCACAGGGCTCAGACTGCCTGCTGCAGTTGTCGTTGAATATTCCGGGAGCCGATAAGACACCGCGCGGCACGGTCGGGCTCTACCGCTGGGGAGAACAGCAACTTAACCGGCGGCTGCCCGAGTTGCGGAAAATCTTTTCTGAAGTCGACCTGCTGGGGCCCTGGGGGTTGTATGGCTCTTCCCGCCCTGCGTTGGAAACGAAACGGATAAGCGTGGGAATCGAGGAGAGCCAGACTTTTGCCCGGTTGCTCGATATTGATGTCTACCCGTCGACCGGCCAACCCTGCGATCGTCACCGGATTGGCCTGGGCGGCCGAACCTGCCTCCTCTGCCACGAGCCGGCCAATCAATGTGCTCGCCTGCAACGGCACAGTTTTCCCCAACTGGAAAAACGCCTTGAAGAACTGCTCAAGCCATTTACAACTTGAAACCCTGGCGGAAGCTTTAATCGACGGATTGAGGGCGGAACTGTACCTGACCCCGAAACCGGGACTGGTCGATCTGTTGAATAACGGTTCGCATCCTGACCTGTCGTTGCTGACAATGAGCCGCTCCCTTGTTCTGATGCGCAGTTACCTGCAGGAACTCTGTAATGCCCTGGCCGCCGGCGCCCCCCATTCAGACCTGATCCTCATCGGCCAGCGGGCGGATCGGAGAATGCTCAATCAGCTCGGAACCAATTGTCATCGGGGAGGGATTTTTTTGTCCGGGTTGCTGTTGGCCGCTTGTCGTAAAGCGGAAGCGACCAACCTGAAAACCTTTCCACTGGCGATCAAGGAGACTGCCGAAGAGTATTTCCATCGACAACCCTTGCGCAATACCCATGGGCAACAGGTCCGTGAGCAATATCGGGTCGGCGGCATTGTCGCTGAAGCGCGCAACGGTCTTCCCGCGGTGTTCGAGATCGCCCTGCCCATACTCTTGGACCATAATCGGAGAACACCTTGCGGCTGCTATCTGACCATGGCGCGGCTGATGCGATCGGTTGAGGACACCACCAGCCTCTTCCGTTGCGGAGAGCGCGGCCTGGTTCTGCTGCGCAGGGCAGGCGAACACCTGGAACAGACCATCCTTCTCGGAGAAGACCCGCTCCCGCTCCTCATCCGGCTGGATCGTGAGTTTACCGCCCAGAATCTGACCATGGGGGGGATTGCCGATCTTCTTGGCGTGAGTTTCGGTTACTGCAGCTATTTGCTGCAGAGCAGAGGACAGCTGTAATGTCTCATCCTTCAGCGACAGGTCCCAACAACAGATTTCTTTTTCGCTGAAAATGAAGACAAACAGGACCTGCCGAGATACGACAGGCCCTGCGGTCGCTTATCTGTCCGAAAGAAATTTAAAAATGGAAGAGGATCCCGGCGCGTAGCGCATTATCGATATCCCGGTCCCCGGTATTTTCGAAATCGACCTTGGTATTCTGATATTCAAGGCTGATCGTCGCTTTCGGCGTTATCGTATAGTTGAGGCCGACTGCCACCTCTAACATCCCCTCACTATCTATAAAACAGAGCAGTTTCGGCGCGTACTGGGCACGGGCATAAACGCCGATCCCCTGCAATTGCGGTGGTTGATAACTCCCCATCAAACCCAGCCCGATCGCCAGCAGGTTGCGGTCGTCAGCGCTGGACCCGAGATTGGCCAGCACCTGGGCGCCGATTTTCACTCCGGGGATGTTCCCGGGCTCGCCGCTGACCCCCCCGGAAACCGTTCCCAGCAGAGTTTCCTTATCGTCATTATACAGCAACCGAAACCCGGCAAAAGACTCGCCGTAGTCGTTGTTGTCAAGATCAATATTGAGAACACCCTGCGCACTGTCATTATTGAGCAGCAGGGAGAAATCGGCCCCCCAGCAGGGACCGGCCAGCAGGCAACAAAACAGCACCGTGCTCCAGAAAGCACTTTTCATTTTTCCCATCCTTTCTCAGTTCACACGTCGATTCGCTGTTGCAGAATCGCGACCTTCCCCTGCCCACCTTCGGCCTGGGTCATACTTTCCAGCAACACCTGGCCGCCGATCGCGGCGGTCTTTTTGACCAGATTCTCCGCCTGTCCGCCATCATGATTGCGGAAGGCCTCAAGCAACTTGTCATGTTCGGCAACGGATATTGCCATCCGCCCAGCGACCGAAAGAGACGCCATCCGCAAACGGTTGAATTTCATGCCCAACTGCTGGATCAGCTCGTACAGCTTGCTGTTGCCGGCCGCCTTTAAAAACAGGTCGTGAAATTCATTATGAACCCGATAGAAGGATTTGACGTCTCCCTCGGCAGCCAATTGTTTGAGCCGCTCGTTGATCGACTCGAGCTTCTCGATCTCTTTCGCGGAGAGATTTTTAGCTGCCAGCTCGGCGGCATAGCCTTCAAGAATACTCTTGACCGCGTAAAACTCCTGCACGTCCTGCTCGGAAAGCGCGGCGACCACCGCGCCTTTGCGCGGAATGACCGTCAGATAACCTTCCGATTCAAGCTGCCGGAATGCTTCGCGAATCGGAGTCCGGCTGATCCCGAAACGTTCCGCCAATTCAGGCTCCGCAACCTTTTCACCGGGCTTAAGAGTCCCCTTGAGGATCGCTTCACGGATTGTTTCGAGAATTTTCTCCCGAAGTGTCTGGTGCCGTTCGATCGGTTTGCTTTTCAAGGTCTGTCTCCCTGCATCAATTTTTTGTAAATTGTATACAGTATACATATCATGTCAACGCTTTTCTGCATGCCTTCGACAATCAATCGGCAAAATTCGATTTCTTGTGTTTTTACCGACAGATCGCTATCATAATGCGACTTTAGCGAGGAGCGTTATGGACCCGTTGCGCAAGGTGATTTTATCCCTGATAAGCCTGTCGATTCTGATCGGCGGAGGAAGTCTCGGATATGTGCTGATTGAAGGCTGGAAGCCCTTCGATGCGCTGTACATGACGATTATCACCATCGCCACGGTCGGTTACCGGGAAGTTTACGACCTGTCCCACGGGGGAAAAGTTTTTACCATTCTGCTGATTATTTTCGGCGCCGGAACCATCGCCTACGCCATCGGCTCCATGTTCCAGTTCATGGTGGAAGGGCAGCTTCGCGCGCTACTGGGGAGGAAAAAATTGCAAAAGCAGATTAACCGCCTGAAAGGGCACTATATTATCTGTGGCTACGGTCGGATCGGGCGTCTGATCACCCGAGAATTCGCCTCCAAACCTCTGCCGTTCATCGTTGTAGAACAGCAACCGGATCGGTGCCGCCGGCTCGAAGCCGAAGGCTATCTGTTTGTCGAAGGGGACGCGACCAACGATGAGATCCTCGAGCAGGCGGGCCTCCGTCGCGCCAAAGGCCTGATCACCGCGGTCACTTCCGACTCGGCCAATGTCTTCATCACCCTGACCGCGCGTGGCATCAATCCGGATTTGTTTATTCTGGCCCGCGCCAGCGAGGACGGCGCCGACCTCAAACTGATCCGCGCCGGAGCCAACAAGGTGGTTTCCCCCTACACCATCGGCGCCACCCGCATGGCCCAGGCGGTGCTGCGGCCATCGGTGGTCGATTTTATCGATATCGCCACCGGCACCGAAAGCCTGGAACTGCAATTGGAAGAGATCCGGGTCGCACCCGATTCGATCCTGGCCGGCAAATCGTTGATCAATTCCAGTATCCGCAAAGACTTGGGAATTATTATCGTCGGGATCAAAAAAGGGGAGCACATGCGCTTCAACCCCGCGCCGACCACCGAAATCGAACCGGGGGATATCCTGATCACTCTCGGCGAGCCCCCCTCGATCAAGAATCTGGAAGCGATCGCGGCGCAAGCGGCGGCAAAATGAATCCATCGCTCTTTGTTCACGTTCCGGCCCAACTGTTGCCGGCCCGGCTCAACTTTCTGCTCAACCGCAGGTTGCAGCCGGAAATCGCCTGCCAGGAAGTCAGTATCGACCAGCTCGATTTCAAGCAGCTGGGGGAATGTGCTGCGATTTTGGCCGCTGAGCAGCTTGGCACCTCCCTGCATGCGCCATTCGCCGCGTTCAACCCGGGCAGCAGCCGCAAACGGATCCGCAAATATTCACGGGAACTGGCCCGAAAATCCCTGCAGTTGGCCGAGACCATCAAAGCAAAAAGAATTATCTTTCATCCGGGGATTCCCTACGGCAGTTCGGACCGACAACTCGATCACTGGCGGCAACAAAATTTCGCTTTCTGGCCGGAATTTATTTCCCTGGCCGAAACATTCGATTGCTGTATCTGTCTGGAAAATATCTACGAATCGGTTCCGGACTCCCTGCTGCAGCTCTGCGGGGAGCTGTCGTCCCCCTGGTTTGGACACTGTTTCGACATCGGTCACTGGAACATTTTCGGTACGGTCAAGTTGCGGAACTGGCTCGACCAGGCGTCCCCCTGGCTGAAACACCTTCATCTGCACGACAACTGCGGAGATCAGGATGAACACCTGCCGATCGGCCAGGGCTATGCCAGTTTCACGACCCTATTCGCCTGGCTGAAGGAGCGCGACTGCTCGCCAACCTTCACTCTGGAAGCGCACAATCTGCCCGATCTCGATCTCTCTCTGGCCGCGCTTGATCGCTACCTCGCCTGAGAGAATAAAAAAGACCTGCCGCCGATTTCCGGCGACAGGCCACTTGCGCGCCTGACCCTCTGGTCAGCGTTATGGTTCTTCGACCAGTTCCCCTTCCTGCCCCCCGACCCTGTTCAGCGACAGCCAGCTGCTGAACTGCTCACTGATATAGAGGAACAGACCGAGGCCGAACACCATCAGATAGTGGGCCGCCAGGACTCCGGAAAAACTGAAAAACAGGTAAAAGACGGTCCGGAAACTGAAATGGAAGCAGCGTTTCACCAGCCGGGTCTCAGCCCCCCCACGGGTCAACAAAAGCGTCAGGGTAGAAAACCCGTAGGCGGCGAGAACGACACTGAGCAGATTCGCCGGCAGGGGGCAGCCGAGCAGTTGCCGCGCCCCGGCAGAAAAATATTCGTGCAGGTTGAGATTCTGCAGCCCCAGCGCTGCCATGCTGACCACCAGGAACAGCAGGAATTCCCAGAGATGGTGACGGCTCCGGACATGCAGCAGATCGACCAGGTTTTGAACTTTCAGCCGCCGCTCTTGCCCGCAGCAGTTCTGACCACTAAAAGGTGCCTGCACTTTGCTCTGTCCGATCATCGTTTCCTCCATTTGTTCCGCGTTAATCATCAGCTTCCGCTCCGCAGGTCGTTCAATGATCCGCTACCGTCTCGTTATGTTCCTCAACTTCTTCCCAGCCGGTCCACATCGGCTTAAAGTGCGCCAGCGGCGTGTGCCCGAGGGTGGCCAGATAGACGTGGGTGAAGAGGAAGGCACAGAGCGAGCAGGCCAGCAGGAAATGCAGGCCGACCAGGACTTTCATCCCACCGAGCAGCACGATCAGTCCCTGTAACGGTTCCACGTTGCTCATCAGGATTCCGGTCAGACAGACCAGCGGCACCAGCACGAACATGATCGCCAGATAGGCTGATTTCTGGAGCGGGTTGAACTTGTCCTCAGGAGTCGGATGGTGAGGGTTTTCCCAGCCGATAAAGTAGGTCAGGAAGTAATACTTGGCCTGGCGCAGCAATCCGTGCTGTAGATCATCCATTTTCGGCAGATAAATCTTGGCGATGCTTCTGGCGACCAGCGCGTAGTAGATCAGCCAGCAGACAAAGGACGCCGAGACCAGGTACCCGGCGGTGTTGTGCAACGTGATCGCCGCCTTGTAGCTGCCCAGGAAGCTCAGATATTCAGGGAAACGGATCTGCGCGCCGCTCAGGCAGAGGGTCAGAATGCCCAGGGCGTTCAGCCAGTGCCAGATCCGGACCGGTTTCGGCTGCAGGTAAATAAGGTGTTTTTCCGCCATGACTATACCCCCTTGAAGTTTCGGTTTTTACGGGTCAGAAACCGCAGCAGACCGTGCCCGATCGGCATCAGGCAGCCGCCGAGGATAATCAGCAGTCCGAGAATGTTCATTGATGCGCTGCGTGTTGTCCCCATCATGTAGAAATCGGGGGTACCATTCAGCGCCTGCAACACTGCGCCGCGCTCAACCTCGATCCGCCGATAGCCGCCATCTTCCGTCGGCAAAGCCAGATAGCTGGTCTGCATCGCTTCGGGACCAGAGGCATGACAGAAGCTGCAGTCCCAGCGGTTGTCGAGGGTTTCGACGTTGTGGGTGATCTGCTTCGGGGTCAGGGTCCCCTTCAGCAGCAATGACCCGTTGAGCGGATTCCGATTGAAGGAGCGCAATTCGGTCAGAGAGACGAAATCATCTCCGTTCAGGTCGATCAGGTTCTGCACCTGCTGGTCGCCGGCCCGCTTTTTCAGCGTCTGGTAATCGGAGAGGACAAAATCGCCGAATACCGCATCGCTCTCGCGCTGGGTGATGTTGAGGACGATGACATAGTCCTCCGAAGCGGTATGGCAGGAAATACAGGGGAGCATGGCGATATGCAGGTCGGCCTGCGGTAACCAGCGCCCGTGGATCTTGACGATTTCAGCCGTGTCGTGGCAGCTGCCGCACTGCTGATTCATGTCATAGCCGGAGACTTTACTCAGGCCACGAACCCGATGCGGATTGTGACAGTCGCCGCAGTCGGCATTCTCGGCATGAGCACTGCTGCGGTACTGTTGATCAATTTCATAATGGCAATCGAGACAAACCGCCTTGGAGGGGGGGGCCCCATCGTCCGGATGGTTTTCGCTGACCAACTCATGACATCCCTGACATCCCATCTCCGCATGCACCGTATGATCAAAGGTCTGCATATCGATGGCAAAATTTTCTCCGACGGTTTCCGCATCTTGGTGACACCCCATGCAATCATCGTTTTCCAGCGCCGGTGCGGTAGCGGGGAAAACCAGGATCAGCAGCAGTAAACCGAATAGAAGCCGTATTTTCGTTGACGGTTTCATGGTCTTCATCCTTTAGCTGGGGGGCAGCCGGCTTCTGATTCCAAACCACCGCCGGCCGAAGTCAAACACCGGCGCCCGAAAGTCTGCAGCCCATTCAGACTTCCGCTGCGGGTCGCTACCAGCGCCGCGAGCACCTGGGCGCCAACAATAATGCCGCAATAGATCAGAACCCCCTTGACCGTCAGTGCCAACACTCCGCCGAACAGGTCCGGCAGCGACCAGACCAGCCCGACTGCGGTCAGATAGCTTGCGAAGAGAAGAAGTTTCACAGTCGTAGTTTTCATTTTTGCCTCACTCGTCGTTGGATGGATGCGCCCGATTCAGTTGTCGCAACTCATTGATACTTGGATGTCGCTGCTTTCAGCTCTTCCATCTCGTCTTCAGCGGACCCTTTGAGCAGGTCTCTGATCAGGGAAATCACCGGGAACAGCTGAAGGAGGACGATCAACCCGCAGGTTCCGAGAAACAGATAGGTGAGAAGATGACTGTCATCCACCCGTTCTTGCGCTGCGGCGAAAACCGGGATGGCAATTGCCGACAGAATGCTGAGTAAAAGTGAAATCCGAACTGCTTTCATTGTTTCGTCTCCTTTATCTGGTCATGAGGGAAGTCTGAAATTTCAGACCAAAAGCCCCGCGATGAAAATAAACTGTGTCACGGTCAGCGGTGCAGGGATCAAAGCATCTGCACGCTGTTGACCTTGACTAGAGCAACCTGCGTACCAATCCGGGAGCTACGCGGAGAATCTTTATTTCTCGTTTTAATTCAGTAAGTTATGAATGAGGTTCGCAGGCTGATCTGCTGGTCCGCATTCCTGCTGCACGAGAATAATTCCTGTCAGACAGGAATCTTCCTGCCGGGCAGGATTCAATTGATTCTTGCTGTTCGTTAACTAAGGTTTGGCGCGACTGAGGAAGGATCGGCTTGCCGGGATATTAAGGATCTGGCCACCTGAACCCGGATTCGACTCGGGAGGTGCTTGGGAAAGAGAGTTTTTTCATACTTCGCGGTCAACAAGCTCTGCTCCAGGGTGTTGACCAGTTCCCGGACATTCCCCGGCCAGGGATAACGCAACAGCATGGCATTGAACTCCGGGGTGATATTTTTTGCTGGAATGCCCTGCCAAAGGCTGAATCGGTCAAGAAAGAAGCGGGTTAACTCAAGAATATCTTCGGGACGTTCACGCAAAGCGGGAAGATCGATGCGGATATTTTGCAACAGGACCAGCAGGTCATTTCTGAACCGGCCAAGCCGGGCCAGTTGTTCCAGAGGCTGCTGGCTGGCCGCGATCAAGCCGATCCGGTAGCGGCCGGGCTGCAACAGGGAGCAGAGGATTTGCTGCGCGGCCGGCGACAGATCGCCGACTTCATCCAGATACAGAGTCCCCCGCTCTGCTCGTGTCAGCAAATCAGAATGAAACTTCACAGCCGCGCCCTCATGTTCGGATAATTTTGCCAACGCATTCTGCTCGGGGGCTCGACAGTCAAGAACTTCAAACCGGTAGTTCCGGCGACCGCTGCGATCGTGTATCAGCCGGGCAAACAGATCTTTTCCGGTGCCGGTCTCTCCGTGGATGACAACATTGGTATTTTCCGCCGCCGCATTAAGAGCCAGGCTCAGACAGCGACCCAAAGAAGGACTGTTGCCGATTACGGTTTTCTGCCTCGCGGCGGCAGGCATCGTGGAGATTGCCCGGTCCCGGCCATCCGCCGCCAAACCGGATTGAAACCACTTCGGCGCCTGATATTTTGTATCGCTCCTCATGGGCAAAGACCTTTCGTCGTCTATTCCGACAGCAGGTCCTGTGCCAACCGGCAAGCAAACCGGAGCGACCGATATATTCTGGTAAAGATTTGAGAAATAACCTTTGCGGAACTATTATCTGGCAGGAATTTTCCTCCGGTGCAGGAAGTTTCCTGCGGGGGAGGAAAATTGGACAGGTTCATTCTTTGCGGCTGATCCCATTCTTTTTCAGCAGGGCATACAGCCGCGATTGCGACAGACCGGCAATTCGGCAGGCTTCGGCGATATTTTCACCGCACAGCGCCATCAATTCCTGCAGGTACTGTTTTTCTGCGTTGGCATACAGCTTGTCCCGATATTCCTGCAATCTGGGCAGCCGCTGGCTGACCTGCCCAGATTGCTCGGTCGGCGGAGTTTCGTGCGTCAGCGCCGAGCGGGTGACCTGCACCCGGATATGGCTCGGCAGATGCTTCGGGAACAGGGTCTGTTCAAAGCGGGCCGCCGCCAGGGTTCTTTCCAGGGTGTTGACGAACTCGCGGACATTGCCGGGCCAGGAATAATCGATCAGGGTCTGCAGAAATTCCGGGGAAAAGCCTTTTGCCGGCAAGCCGTAGTGTTCACAAAGACGATCCAGGTGATAGCGGGTCAGTTCCTTGATGTCCTCACGCCGTTCCCGCAACGGCGGCAGTTCGATGATGAAGGAGCGCAGCCGGAACAGCAGGTCGCTGCGAAATTGATCTTTTACCACCATTTCGTCAAGATTACGATTGGTTGCCGCGACCAGCCGAAACTGACTTTCCACCTCCCGGTTGCTCCCCAGAGGCCGGAAGCGATGCTCCTGAAGCACTCGCAGAAAGGCTTTTTGCAAAGTCAGCGGCAACTCGCCGACTTCGTCAAGGAACAAGGTTCCGCCGTTCGCCTGCCGGATCAGCCCGTCCTGAGCTTTTTCCGCGCCGGTGAAGGAACCCTTTTCGTGCCCGAACAGTAGACTTTCCACCAGGGTTTCCGGCAGCGATGTGCAATCGACGACGACAAAATTTCCCTGACTGCGCTGGCTGTTCAGGTGGACAGCCCGGGCGAACACCTCTTTCCCGGTCCCGGTTTCGCCGCTGATAAACACATTGGCCTCGCTGTCCGCCGACTGCGCCACCAGCTCCAGGCAGGCTCTGATCCCGGGGCTGTTGCCGATAATGCCGTCCCGTTTCAGACTGGCGGTCTTGCGCGCCCGCTGGACCTCCTGTTTTTCTTTACGATACTGCAGCGCCCGTTCGAAGGACAGGCTGATATCCTTGATCGAAAACCCTTTTTCGATATAGTCCCAGGCGCCGCTGCGGATCGCCAGCTCCGCCCCGTTCGGATCGCCATAGCCGGTCATGATGATCACTTCCGGGGCCGACCGGCTAGCTTCGATTTTCGGCAACAGGTCCAGCCCATTACCGTCCGGCATCTTCACATCGAGAAAGACGATATCGAAATTCTGTGAATTCACCTCCTCCAGTCCTTCCCGCAAAGTTGCGGCGCAGCTGGCATTGTGCCCTTTTCTCTCAATCAGCAACGAGAGCGTTGAACGCATCATTTCATCGTCGTCAACTATAAGAATATTCGGCATGCTCCCCTCGCAATCGGCGACTGTCGTTGAGCAGATGACGGACCTTTTTGTAGAGTTCATGTTTATCAACCGGTTTCTGCAGAATGGCCCGGATACCTGCGGCCCTAGCCCGTTCCGGATTGAGATCGATGCTGTCCGGAGCTGACCCGGAACAGAGAATGACCGGCAGATCGGGGCGAATCCGCAGCACCTTCCTGGCCAGCGCCTCGCCGGTCAAGTGTGGCATGGTTTGATCGGTAATCAACAGATCAAAGTCTTCGGGGTGGGATTGAAAAAGTTCCAGGACCTTTCTGCTGTCCGTGCCGGCAGTCACCTGATAACCGAGCCGTTCCAACAGCCGTTTCTGGCTGCGGACATAATCCTCTTCATCATCGACGAACAGGATCCGCTCCTCACCGCGCAACAGTTCCTGGTTCAGGGGCTCTTGCTGGCGCTGTTCGCCCTTGTTGACCTGCGGAAAGAGCACCGTGAAAACCGTCCCTTTGCCCGGCTCGCTGGTAACCGAGACCGCTCCACCATGACTCTTGATGATCCCGTGGGCCACCGACAACCCCAGGCCGGTCCCTTTGCCCGGTTTTTTACTGGTGAAAAACGGATCGAAAATCCGCGCCAAGGTCTCCCGCGCCATGCCATGGCCGCTGTCGGTGACCTTCAATTCCAGATATGCTCCCGGTGGGAGATTCGGAAATTGATAGGTATCTTCGGCCTTCAGCTGCGCATCGCTAAGGCTGATTTCCAGAATCCCCCCCCCCCCGTGCATGGCATCTGCGGCATTGGTGCAAAGATTCATGATCACCTGGTGGATCTGAGTCGGATCCGCCGCAATCCAGCTATTATCGCTGAAAAATTGCTGACGCAGCTCGATGGTGGTCGGCAGCGACGCCCGCAACAGGGCCAGGCATTCCTTGACCACCGGGGCAATCTCGACCGATTCCCGTTTCGAAACAGCCGGTTGACTCAGGTTCATAATCTGCTTGACCAAGGTCTTCCCGCGCACCCCGGCTTTTAAAATAATATCCAGGCATTGCCGGTCCGGCGCCGCAGCCGGATAATCTTCCAGAAACATTTCCGCGTTCGAGATGATTACCGCGAGGATATTATTGAAATCATGGGCAATCCCCCCGGAGAGGGTCGCGATCGCCTCCATCTTCTGGGCCTGTCGAAGTTGCTGTTCCAGCAACAGTTCGTTGGTAACGTCGCGGATCATGACAACATACCGGCTCACTCCGTTTTGGGTGTAGACCGGTGAAATTTTTGCGTTAATTTCATAACTGCTACCGTCGTTTCGCCGGTTGACAAAATGTCCGTCACACACGATTCCGGAAAAAATCACTTTCTGTATCTCGAAACTGAACAATTTGTTCAACCGGCAAAAATCGAAATCGTAAATGCTTTTTCCGACCGCCTTGATGGTCTCGACCGAGCAGATTTTGGCGAACGCCGGATTGAGGTAGTGGATCCGCCCATCTTCATTGATGGTCAACACCCCTTCGGTGGATTGCTCAATCACGGTAGCCAATTGAATCCGCTCTTCCAGAGCCCGCTTTCTTTCCGCTTCCATATGGAGAGTTTTGATCCCGAAGGAGAGGTCCTCGGCCAACTCCTCCATCCGGGCGATCTCTTCATCATCAAATACCTGGGGCTGCCCGGAGAAAATCACCAGTGCCCCGAAAGCTCGCTCCTCTTCCTTCAGCGGCAGGGATATACCTGAGGCATAGCCGCATTTTAGCGCCTGCTCCCGCCAGGGACGATAATCCGGATGGGTCCGGAAATTCTGAAAGGTCGTCGTTTTCCCGGTTCGAATCGTTGTTCCTGCCGGTCCACGGCCGCGTTCGCAATCCCTCCAGGTGGCATTCATCGAATCGATAAAGTTCTCCTCAAACCCCCAATATGCTACCGGCCTGATACTTTTCTCGGCATCGTGTCCAGCAAATCCGACCCAGGCAAAACGGTACCCTCCGACCTCGACGAAGATTTTGCAGATCTCCTGCATCAGTTCCCGTTCATCGGTGATCCGGGTAATTGCCTTGGTGCATTCACTGACACTTTTTAAGGCCCGGTTGGCATTTTTCAGCGACTGTTGTGAGTAACTGATCGCCAGCTGCCAGACGCGCAGCAGCCAAAACAGCAGGATTGCCGAGAAGGCAATAAACATCCAGTGACTAATAGCGACGGAATGGTGGTTGGCTTCAGTCTGGTTGAGCAGAATGGTAAACAGGTTGTCGGAAATAAAGATCCACATGCCGCCAAGCGACGCATAAGCGATGGCGATGGCGAAACAGGTAAACCTCTCCGGTGCTGCTTCAGCAGTCATGGTATATTCTTTGGTGCCGGGCGGGATACTGCAGCAAAACGTCTGCACAAGCCGAGCTGGCGAAAAAAACGGGGCTCGGAACCTGGCAGAATCATCAACATAACAGCACGGGAACACTTATCTCATTTAGTAACCCATGTGTCATACAGAATGGCACATTTACCGTCTCTGTCAACCGAATTCTGCATGAAAATGAGAAATTTCCGCAGCGGGAGCGTTTGTCGCTCGGACCGGGTAAAGAAAAAAAGAGGCGCCTCGTTTGAGACGCCTCTTTGGGTGCAGTGAAAAATAATCGATCAGCGTTTTTTGCTGGCGACCTGAATCCGGATCAAGGCACGCTGCAATGCAGCTTCCATCACGGTGTGTTGCTTGTCTTCCAGCGGCAGGGTTTTCAACGCATCTTCCGCTCTGCCGAGGGCGGCCTTGGCCCGTTCAAGGTCGATTTCATCAGCCTTTTCCGCGGTATCAACCAGAACTGTGACCTTGTCCTCTTCGATTTCAAGGTAGCCCCAGTTGACCGCCACATGGAACTGCTCGCTCCCCTTTTTATAAGAAAGCTCGCCGACCTTCAGGGTCGTCAACAGCGGAGTATGCCCCGGCAGAAGGCCCAACTCGCCGATAAAACCGGGAGCGGTGACTTCGTCAACCTCCTCGGCAAGCACCCGCTTGTACGGGGTAACCATTTCAAGTTTCAGCTTATCAGCCATTGCGACGGTCCTTTACGTTTAATCTCGAACGACCGCTCAGGCCGCCATGCTCTGGGCTTTTTCGATCGCTTCTTCAATGGTGCCGACCATGTAGAAAGCCTGCTCGGGCAGATTATCGTGTTTCCCGGCAACGATTTCCTGGAACCCCCTGATGGTGTCTTTCAGTTCCACGTATTTGCCGGGGGAACCGGTGAAAACCTCGGCTACGTGAAACGGCTGGGAGAGAAAACGCTGGATTTTCCGCGCCCGGGCAACGACCAGCTTGTCCTCCTCGGAGAGTTCATCCATACCGAGAATGGCGATAATATCCTGCAGGTCCTTGTAGCGTTGCAGAATGAACTGCACATCGCGAGCCACTTTGTAGTGCTCTTCACCAATGACCTGAGGATCGAGGATCCGGCTGGTCGAGTCGAGCGGGTCAACCGCCGGGTAAATCCCGAGCTCGGCAATCTGCCGCGACAGCACGGTGGTGGCGTCAAGGTGGGCAAAGGCGGTCGCTGGGGCCGGGTCGGTCAAGTCGTCGGCCGGAACATAGATCGCCTGAACCGAAGTGATCGAGCCCTTATCGGTGGTGGTGATCCGTTCCTGCAGTTCACCCATTTCAGTGGAGAGGGTCGGCTGGTAACCGACGGCCGAAGGAATCCGACCGAGCAGCGCCGAAACCTCGGAACCGGCCTGGGTGAAACGGAAGATATTGTCAACGAACAGCAGCACGTCCTGACCCTCTTCATCCCGGAAGTATTCGGCGACGGTCAATGCCGACAGGGCCACCCGGGCACGGGCTCCCGGCGGCTCGTTCATCTGGCCGTAAATCAGCGCCGCCTTGTCGAGCACGCCGGATTCTTTCATTTCGTTCCAGAGGTCGTTCCCTTCGCGGGTCCGTTCACCGACCCCGGCGAAAACCGAGAAACCGCCGTGCTGCTGGGCAACGTTGTTGATCAGTTCCATGATCAGCACGGTCTTGCCGACCCCGGCGCCGCCGAACAGGCCGATTTTACCCCCGCGGGAGTAAGGAGCGAGCAGGTCAACGACCTTGATTCCGGTTTCAAAGGATTCGACCTTGGTTGACTGACTGACGAAATCCGGGGCCGGACGGTGAATCGCCCAGGCTTTATCCGATTCGACCGGGCCCATTTCATCCACCGGCTCGCCGACGACGTTAAGAATCCGTCCCAGAGTCTTAGGACCGACCGGCATCAAAATCTGGTCACCGGTATCAAGAACCTCCTGGCCACGCACCAGACCGTCAGTCGAATCCATGGCGATTGTCCGGACCGTATTTTCGCCCAAGTGCTGGGCAACCTCGCAAACCAGGTTCCATTCGCCTTCGCCCAGCGCCGGGTTGGTTATTTTAACCGCATGAAAAATCTCCGGCAGCTTGCCGGGCTCGAACTCGACGTCAACAACTGGGCCGATAACCTGGGTAATTTTTCCCTTGTTCATAACCAAACCTTTCCTCCTTATCCCGTCGGAATAAGCCTTATATGCGTGAAAACTGTCAGTTATTTAATTGATTCAGCACCGGAGATGATTTCCATCAACTCCTTGGTGATCGCGGCCTGCCGGGCCCGGTTGTACTGCAATGTCAGTTTGCCGATCATCTCCGAGGCATTCCGGCTGGCGCTGTCCATCGCCGACATCCGGGCACCCTGCTCGGAAGCATTCGACTCCAGCAGGGCGCGGAAGATCTGAACTTCGACCATCTTCGGCAACAACTGGGAAAGAACTTCTTTCCGATTCGGCTCGTAGATGTAATCAACGAGATCTCCACCGCCAGCATCCGACTCCTTCGGCTGGATCGGCAGCACCTGCTCCCTGGTCACCACTTGAACGATGGCGCTCTGGAATGCATTGTAGAAGACCTGCACCGCATCATATTTCTCTTCACTGTAGGCGGCGACGATCTCTTCACCGATCAATTGAGCCGTTTTGTAGGTCGCTTCAGAAGTGATATTCTCGTGAACCTTGACAATCTTGTCCCCAAGGCGACTTTTAAGAAAATCCCGTCCCTTGCGGCCGATGATCATCAGGTCGAACTCTTCAAAACCATGCTCGTTGGCGCGGATATAACGCTCTGCCTCTTTCGAGACGTTAGCGTTGAAACCGCCACAGAGACCGCGGTCAGCGGTCATCAGCACGACCAGAGCCCGGCCGGTGCCCCGCTGATTGAGCAACGGATGGGCGTCAGTCTCCTCGCGGCGGGCCAGGCTCGACAACACGTCATGCAGCTTTTCCGCGTAGGGGCGAGCGGCGACGGCGGCCTCCTGGGCGCGGCGCAGTTTGGCCGCGGAGACCATTTTCATCGCCTTGGTGATCTGCTGGGTGTTTTTGACCGAGCTGATCCGCTTTTTAATATCCTTCAGACTTGGCATCTGTCCAAACCTTTTTGGCTATCAGGCTACAAACTGACCTTTGAAGGCATCCAGAGCGGCCTTGATCCGGCCTTCGAGATCAGCATCAATCGCATTTTTCTCGCTCAGGTCCTTAATGACATCGGCATGTTGAGCTTCCATGAAGGCAAGCATTTCGCTCTCGTAACGCTGGATTGAAGTGGTCGGATAAGTATCGACATAACCGTTGTTTGCGGCGAAGATCGCCAGCACCTGAATCGCGACCGGAAGCGGCTTGTACTGCCCCTGTTTGAGAATCTCGACCAGCCGGGCGCCGCGATTGAGCTGGCGCTGGGTGGCGGCATCCAGGTCGGAACCGAATTGAGCGAAAGCCGCCATTTCACGATACTGGGCAAGCGCCAGACGCAGGGTCCCGGCAACCTGTTTCATCGCCTTGACCTGAGCCGAACCACCGACCCGGGAAACCGACAGGCCGACGTTGATCGCCGGGCGAACCCCGGAATAGAAGAGGTCGGTTTCAAGGAAGATCTGCCCGTCGGTAATCGAGATGACGTTGGTCGGAATATAGGCCGAAACGTCGCCCGCCTGGGTTTCGATGATCGGCAGGGCGGTCAGCGAGCCTGCGCCTTCCTCATCACTCAGCTTGGCGGCACGTTCGAGCAACCGGCTGTGCAGATAGAAAACGTCCCCCGGATAAGCCTCGCGTCCCGGTGGACGGCGCAGCAGCAGCGAAAGCTGGCGATAGGCGACGGCCTGTTTGGAGAGGTCATCGTAGATGATCAGGGCGTGGCGACCGCTGTCGCGGAAGAATTCACCCATGGTGACGCCGGTATAGGGGGAGATGAACTGCAGCGGAGCCGGGTCGGAGGCGGTCGCCGCGACGACGATGGTGTAGTCCATGGCGCCGTGTTGACGCAGTTTGTCAACGACCTGGGCAACCGTCGAACGCTTCTGGCCGATGGCGACATAGATACAGATGACGCCGTTCCCCTTCTGGTTGATGATGGTATCGGTAGCAACCGCAGTCTTGCCGGTCTGCCGGTCACCAATGATCAGTTCCCGCTGGCCGCGGCCGATCGGCACCATGGCGTCGATCGCTTTGAGGCCGGTCTGCATCGGCTCATGCACCGACTTACGGGCAACGATTCCCGGCGCCTTGATTTCAACTTGGCTGTAGGTGTCGGTAGCGATATCACCTTTGCCATCGATCGGAATCCCGATGCCGTTGACCACCCGGCCGACCAGCGCTTCACCGACCGGCACCTGGACGATCTGCTCGGTCCGTTTGACCAGGTCGCCCTCTTTGATATGCTCGGCCTCGCCAAGGATCGCGGCGCCGACGTTGTCTTCCTCGAGGTTGAGAACCATCCCCATGGTCCCGCCGGGGAATTCGAGAAGCTCGCCGGACATCGCCTTGTCAAGGCCGTGAATCCGGGCGATCCCGTCACCGACCGAAATGATGGTGCCGGTTTCGCTGACTTCCACTTCGCGACCGAAGTCTTCAATCTGCTTCCTGATAATCGCGCTGATTTCTTCTGCTCTGATTTCCATGATATCCTGTCACCCCTTTGCTAAGGTCTCTGCAATCCGTTTCAGCTGGGTCTTTACACTGCCGTCAAATAGTTTGCCGCCCATCTCGGCCTGCAGGCCGCCGATCAGCGATGCGTCAGTTTCCACACTCAACACCACCTGTTTTCCGGTCTGCTTCTCCAGCCCCTGTTTGATGGCATCGGCACGCTTTCCGCTCAGATCGCCGGCCGCTTTGACCTTGGCGCGAACCACGCCGGACAGTTCATCGGCAAACTTGCGGTAATGCATATCAATCTGTGGCAGATGGGAGATCCGCCCTTTCTCAAGGAGCAGGCCGAGGAAGTTTTTCATCCCGGCGCTCAACTTGAGTAAATCGGCCAGATCCGCAAGGATGGCGATCTTTTTTCCCAGGGGGAAGGTCGGGCTGTCAAGGAGCAGCCGCAACAGATCTTCCCTTTTCAATAGCTCAGCAACGCCTGCCAGTTCGGTCGCGTATTGTTCCACCCGCTGTTCGGCAGCTGCGATGTTCAGCAGCGCTTTGGCATATCTTATGGAAATCGCACTCTGACTCAATGTAACTCTCCCACCTTCTGCATATACTCGTCGATCAGACGGGTATCATCATCCTTGGTGAAGTTTTTCTTCAACAGGTCTTCGGCGATACCGACCGCCAATTTTACCGCTTCGCTTTGCAGCTCAGCACGCGCCTTGGCCACTTCCAGCTCGGCGGCCTTCTCGGCGTCCTGCTCAATCTTGATCGCCATCTGCTTGGCGTTTTCGATGATCTTCTGTTTTTCCAGCTCACCTTCGCGACGGATGGCCGCGCTAATCTCGGCAATTTCTTCTGTGGCCTGGGTCAGCTTGCGATCGTACTCGGCAAATTTGGCTTCCGCCTCCTCCTTGGCCCGTTTCGCTTCGGCCAAGGATTGTTCAATATCTTCACGCCGTCCGGCCAACCCTTTTTTCAATGGCTTGGCGAGAAAATAAACGAGAATGGCGGCCATGATCGCAAAATCCAGCAGCCGATAGAGAAAATCCTTGAGCAGCACGCCGCTGGGGGCATGATGGGCTTCACCGGAGGCGAGCACCACACCACTTAACAACAGAACCAACAGCGGGGCAAAAAGCATGGGGGTCGTTTTGCTAGGCATCATCGAATCAAACCTTCCTGTACTTAAGCCAGCTCGCGACCAAGAATCTTGGTAGCAATCTGTCCAGCCAGCGTTTCCGCCTCGCTCTTGAGAATCTTGCCGGCCTCGGTGGCCTCGGCGGCAACCTGCGTTTTAATCACCTGCAAGCGGTCGGTTGCTTTCTGGCGCGCTTCGGAAAGCATTACGGCCTCTTCTTCTCCCGCCGCCTTTTTCAGCTGGTTGCGCTCTTCGTTGGCCACCAATTTGGCGTCACTGAGCTGCTTCTGGTAACGCTGCATTTTATCCTCGATTTCAGCTTCCAGACTTTTCGCCCGCGCGTGAGAACCGTCGATTGTTTCACGCCGCTCGGCAAAAACCTTCAGTAACGGGCGATAGAGCAATTTATTAAGGAATATCAACAGGATAACAAAATTAACAAACTGCAGACCAAGAGTCCAGTCGAGACTGATCACTTAACTCACCTCTTTTGGTTGGCGGGTCAACGCTCTCCGGTATACTGTATACAAGACACCCGGGGTTAAAAAAATCGGCCAGAGGCCAAAACAGAGGGCATAGCTATCACAACCAACGGCCCGTGTCAAGCCGTTTTGCAACGCTTTTGCAACATTGTCCGGCCGAATCCAGAAATTGATTGTGGTACGGTTATTTTTTGATCGACTCCGCTTTCTGCTCGCCCTTTTGGGAACCCGGCGTCCCGCCGTTCGGTCCCATCTTGATCTCGCCGTTGAAAATGACTTTTTCTTCAATTTTCAGCAACGGTGTCTGAATCGAACCTTCAACCTGAGCCGGGGCACGCAGTTCGACCCGTGTCGTCGCGGCAATGGTCCCCTTGAAACGACCGCTGAGAATCAGGGCACCAACTTTGATATTCCCCTCCAGAACAGCCGTTTCACCGACAATCAAGGTATCGCTCGAATTGATATCCCCGGAGAAACTTCCGTCCAGACGGACCATTTCTTCAAAACTGAGAGTCCCTTCAAAACGACTCCCGGGGCCGAGAAAGGCCTTGATATCGGCCTTTTCCATTGCAACCGGTTTTTTCATTTCACCCTGCTCCTGTTTTTTTGCGCCGAACATCAGATCACCAGCTTCCCTAAGAAATTGTCGTGGTAATTTGTTTCACCCGTTCAGATCGAAACCCCGAGCAAATCAAGCAATCGATCAAGATCATCCTGGTCGTGATAGTTGATTTCGATCCGCCCCCCTTTTCCCTTTACGGCGAGCTTGACCTGGGTTCCCAGCGCCCGTTTGAGGCTCGTTTCCAATTCCAGCAGGTTCGGATCGACGGCTTTCGTCGGGGCCGTTCCTTTATCCGTAACTTTCCCGAACAGCTTGATTTTTTTGATCAGCTTTTCGGTTTCTCGAACCGACAACTTTTTGCGGATAACCTCCTCGCTCGCCTCAAAGATATCCTCTTCGAGATCCAGCGCCAACAGGGCGCGGGCATGTCCCATGCTCAGGCGGTTCGCCAGCAAATCATCCTTCACCTTTTCCGGCAGGCGCAGCAGCCGCAAGGCGTTGGTCACAGTAGAACGGTCCTTGCCGACCCGCTTGGCCACCTCCTCCTGGGAGAGATCAAAACTGTCGATCAAATGCCGGTAAGCCGTAGCTTCTTCCATCGGGTTCAGATCTTCCCGCTGGATATTTTCGATCAGGGCGATTTCCAGCGCCCAGTCTTCGCTGACATCCTGAATGACCACCGGCACCCGATCGAGACCGGCTTTCTGTGCCGCCCGCCAGCGCCGCTCGCCGGCAATAATCTGGTAATGATCCGGCATCTGGCGCACCACCAGCGGCTGAATCACCCCTTTTTCCTGGATCGAGGCCACCAGTTCAGCCATCTTGGTGTCATCAAAGTTCTTGCGCGGCTGTTGCGCGTGCGGCCGCAACTCTTCAATCGGGCAAGAAAAGTATTTCTTTCCGCCCTCCTGGGCCGCAGAGTTGAGCAGTGCGCCGATCCCCTTTCCCAGGGCCGCGCGCTTCGGCTTAACCATGAACGCCTCCCACCATGACTTCTTTCGCCAGATCCATATAGGCTTGGGCGCCACGCGAGGCGATATCGTAAAGCAGAGCCGGCTGGCCGTAACTGGGGGCTTCGGATAGACGGACATTGCGGGGCACCACGGCATTGTAGACCTTATTGCCGAAGTGCTCACGGATTTCGTTGCTGACCTGGTGGCAGAGGTTGTTCCGCCCGTCGAACATGGTCAGCAGGATACCGTTAATCACCAGTTTCGGGTTGAGCTCCTGCTGCACCAGGCGAATGGTCTGCAGCAGCTGGCCAAGCCCCTCCATAGCGTAGAATTCGCATTGCAGCGGAACCAGCACCGAATCCGCGGCGCACAGGGAATTGACCGTGAGCAGGCTCAACGATGGCGGACAATCGATGATGATATATTCGTAATCGGCGCTGATCGATTTCAACACCTGCTTGAGACGGCAGTCACGTTCCGGGCTTTCCAGCAACTCGATTTCCGCACCGATCAGATCGGTATTGGAGGGCAGAATATGGAGGAATTCCAGTTCCGTTTTCTGAATCACATCCGCAGTCTCAGCCTCACCCAGAAGGACATTATAAATAGTTGAAATTATTTTTGTTTTGTCAATTCCAAGGCCACTACAGGCGTTGGCCTGGGGGTCCATGTCAACCAGCAATGTCCGATGCTCGGCGGCAGCGAGAGACGCTGACAGATTCACTGCGGTGGTAGTTTTGCCAACGCCACCCTTCTGATTGGCAACAGCGATAATTTTAGCCATTCTCAACACTCCTTATCAAGCAGATGAGCTCCAGAGAGTATCACAGGCGGAAGTGAAATTCAGCCCCATTTCTTTCCGGACAGGTTAGATTCCGGTTAATTTTTTGCCCGCGAAGTTCGCTGCAAACGAAGCAAACGGCGCTCCGCCCGGCTGAATGGCAGCTGATAAGCTTCGACCGCCAGAATCCGGAAACCACAACCGCTTAATCTCGCTTCCGATTCCCGCACTTCTTCCGCAGTGTCCGGCCCCTTCATAGCCAGAAGACGCCCCCCTTCCTGCAGCCAGGGGGCGGCCAGCTCCAGCATTTGTTCCAGGGATGCAAACGCCCGGGCGACGACCAGCTCAAAACGTTGCTCTGCCGGCAGCTGTTCTGCCAGTTCCTCGAGTCGGGCGTGGATCGGCAGCAGGTTATCCAGCTTCATCTGCCGCTTGACGTGCTTTTGAAAATTGATTTTTTTACCGACACTGTCGACCGAAACGACCTGCAACCCGGGCCGGGCAATCGCCAACGGGATACCTGGCAGGCCACCGCCAGACCCCATATCAAGCAGATTCGCTTTCTCGGGGAGATGGGCCAGCAGAATCAGTGAATCGATCAGATGTTTTTCCAGAGCTTCACGGCGATCGCGGATCGCCGTCAGATTGACCCGCCGGTTCCAACGCAGCAGTTCGTCCAGAAACGTCATTTCCTGTTTGAGAATCTCTTCGGGAAGGATGATCTGCAGCCGGGCGAGCCCTTCCGCCAGAGCCTCACACATGATTTTTTTTCCGCAGATAGATATGCAGAACCGCAATGGCCGCCGGGGTGACCCCCTGAATTCGCCCGGCCTGCCCCAGGGTCGCCGGGCGGATCCGGGTCAGCTTTTCTTTGACCTCGGTGGACAGGCTGTCGATTTTGGCAAAATCGAGATGTTCCGGAATCCGAAGCTGGTCGTATTCTTTGAAACGCTCAACCTGTTCGACCTGCCGCTTGATGTACCCTTCGTATTTGACCGCAATCTCCAGCTGTTCCAACGCTTGTGCGGAAAAACCGGCCAACTCCGGACAAATCTCAACAACCGCTTGCATATCAATCTCCGGTCGGCGAAGAAAGGCCTCCAGACTGGTTCCGTTGGGCAGTTTGCCCAAAGCGTACTTTTCGACCAGCGCCGTATCGGTCAGGGTAATCATCCGTTCACGCAACAGTTGTCGCCCCGCCCTGACCTGGTGTTGCTTCAAATGATATTTCTCCCATCGCTCAGCAGAGACCAGCCCGATCGAGCGCCCCAATTCGGTCAGCCGCTGATCGGCATTGTCCTCGCGTAACAACAACCGATATTCGGAACGTGAAGTAAACATCCGGTACGGTTCCAGGGTTGGCTGGGTAATCAGGTCATCCACCATCACCCCCAGATACCCCTGATCCCGGCCGATGACCAGCAGCTCCTTTTCCTGGCAGCGGCGCGCGGCATTGATCCCCGCCAACAGTCCCTGCGCCGCGGCCTCCTCATAGCCGGAGGTTCCGTTAATCTGCCCGGCATGGAAAAGGCCTGCGACCTTCCGGGTTTCCAGGGTGGCCCGCAACTGGGTCGGCTCGACAAAATCATATTCGATCGCATATCCGGGGCGCATGATCTCAACATTTTCGAAACCGACCATGGTTCGGAAAAACTCCAATTGCACATCGGGTGGCAAGGAGGTCGACATGCCGCTCGGATACATCTCGCTGCTATCGATGCCTTCGGGCTCAATAAATGTCTGATGAGAGGATTTATCCGGAAAGCGTGCCACCTTGTCTTCAATCGATGGACAATAGCGGGGGCCGATCCCTTCGATCACTCCGGCAAACAGGGCGGATTTATCCAGATTGTCACGGATCACCTGGTGGGTACGTTCATTGGTATGGGCGATAAAACAATCGACCTGAGGACGTGCGATCTGGTCGGTCATAAACGAAAAAGGTTTGATGTTCAGGTCGCCGGGCTGTCTGCCCAGCTTTGAAAAATCAATCGACCGCGCAGAGAGCCGGGCCGGGGTGCCGGTCTTCAACCGCCCAACCCGAAAACCAAGCTGCTTCAGGGCTTCCGACAACCCTTCCGAGGCCGGCTCGCCGACCCGGCCACCGGCAAAGTTTTTCAAGCCGACATGGATCAGGCCACGCATGAAAGTGCCGGTCGTCAGCACTACCGCCCGGCTGACAAAGTCAAGTCCTTCGCGGGTCCTGACTCCGGAGACCTGCTGCCCGTTACCGAGCAGCTCAACAACAGTCCCCTGTTTGAGATCGAGCAGCGGCTCTGCCTCAACAACCCGTTTCATCCGGGCACTGTATGCCATCCGGTCGGCCTGTGCCCGCGCCGCCCGCACCGCCGGCCCCTTTTTCATATTCAGGCGCCGGAACTGGATGCCGGTCGCATCAATATTGAGGCCCATCTCGCCGCCGAGCGCATCAACCTCGTGGACCAGATGGCCTTTCGCCAATCCACCGATCGCCGGGTTACAGGACATCTGGGCAATGGTGTCGAGACCCATGGTCAGCAACAGGGTTGCACAACCCATGCGGGCAGCGGCCAGCGCGGCCTCGCATCCGGCATGCCCCGCACCAACGACGATCACATCATAATTTTTCCCATAACCAGCCATCTATCCACCAACCCGCTCCGGATGTTTCACGTGAAACATTTACTTACCGATACAAAATTGCGAAAAGATTCCCTCAAGAATCGAGTCGGGTGTGGTTGCGCCCGAAATCTGCCCCAGATAAAAGAGCGCTTCCCTGATTTCAAAAACCAGGAACTCCAACGGTAACCCCGTTTTCAGAGCGTTGCTCAATCGTTCCAGATTCTGCCGACAGGCGATCAGGGCATCAAAGTGACGTTGCTCTGTGAGCATCACCGACTCACTGGAGGGAAGATGATCCCCTACCAAAAACTTTGCGATAGCATCCTGTAGCCGGTCAAGCCCTCGACCGTTCTTGGTCGAGATATCAAAGGCAGGGAATGAACAGAAGGTCGTGTCGGCAACCACCGGTCGGTCGCATTTGGTCCGGACCAGAAACGCCTTGCTGCCCGAGCAGATTCGATAGGCATAGAGGTCCTGCTCGTCAACAGCCGTGGAGCCGTCAACCAAAAACAGCACCAGGTCGGCCTGCGCAACTTTCAGCTTGGCCCGGCGCACCCCTTCCATTTCTACCGGGTCCTCCGACAGCCGGAGCCCGGCGGTGTCGACCAGGCGAACCGGGACACCGGCGATCGTCATTCCCTCCTCCAGAAGATCACGGGTGGTTCCCGGAATCTCGGTCACGATGGCACGATCTTCCCCAAGCAGAGTATTCAGCAGGGAACTTTTGCCGGCATTCGGCCTTCCGACCAGAAGAATGGACGCGCCCTCAAGCAACACCCGGCCTGTGTTGTAAGTATTTGTTATTTCAGCTATTTTAAACAAAAAACTGGAAACATCCGCGGCGACCCTGGCCAGATCTTCGTCAGGGAGCTCCTCTTCGGGAAAATCGATCCATGCTTCAAGTAAGATCTGGATATTTCTAAGTTTTTCCGTGATTTGATAGATCGACTGACTTAACCGCCCTTCAACCTGAGAGAGGGCCAGCTTGCGGGAAGAATCTGATTTAGCGTGGATCAGTTGGGCGACGGCCTCGGCCTGCGCAAGATCCAGTCGCCCATTGACAAAGGCACGATAGGTAAACTCGCCGGCTCGGGCCAATCGTAGCCCTTGCTGTAAAAATAGATTAAGGATCGTCTTGACGACCTGCTGACCACCGTGACAATGAATTTCAACAACGTCATCACGGGTATAGGTGTGAGGCGCAGCCATGTAGACCGCCAGCACCTCGTCGATATGCTGTTGCGCCTGATCGACAAGCAGCCCATGGTATAGCTGATGCGTGCGGAATTCGGCTCTGGCTGCTGTTGGGCGAAAAGACTGCTTCAGGCACGCGAGCGACCGTGGCCCAGAAATCCGGACCACGGCAATGCCACCATCACCAACTGCTGTGGCGGGCGCAATAATTGTATCGCTGGTGATCACGGGCGCCTCGCATGACGTAATCAGTCGGGCTGACGACGAATCAGGTACTGCTGCAGAATCGTTAACAGGTTATTGGTCAACCAGTAAAGAACCAGACCGGAAGGGAAACTTAAAAACAGAAAAGTAAAAACGACCGGCATCATCGTCATCAGCTTGGCCTGATTCGGATCCATATTGGTCGGGGTCATTTTCTGCTGCAGATACATGGTAAAACCCATAATCAACGGCAAAGGACCCAGGGTAAAGGGGAGGCCAAACAAGCTGGTAAACAGGGTGTCCGGCCCGGAAAGATCGGTGATCCAGAGCATAAATGGCGCATGACGCAGTTCGATTGAACCGAGCAAAACCCGATAAAGGGCAAAAAAGACCGGGATCTGGATCAACATCGGCAGACAGCCGCCCAGCGGGTTGACACGATTTTCCTTATAAAAAGCCATCATCTCTTGATTAAGCCGCTGCTTGTCGTTGGCGTACTTCTCGCGCAACTTCTGCATTTCCGGCTGGAGATTCTGCATCCCCTTCATCGAGGTGTAACTCTTTTGGGTAAGTGGCCAGAAGATAATTTTGATGCAGATCGTCAACAAGATGATGGCAATCCCGTAGTTGCCGATAAAACCGTAGAAGAACTTTAAAACCACCATTAAGGGATGGGCGAGGATACGGAAAAACCCGTAATCGATCGCCCGTTCAAACTGGTGGCCGACAGATTGCAACAGATCGTATTCCTTGGGGCCGAAAAATGAGACATACTTAAAAGAGGTTTGTTCTCCTGCCGCCAAAGTAAAAGCCGGTGAAATGAATCGGTTTTCTACAAACCCCTCACCCGCGCCAACCTGAATCTGTTTTGCGGCAGAATCCTGGGGGGACAGAATCATCAAAAAATATTTATTGCTATAGCCGGACCACGAGATATCACTGCCGTAAAGCTTAGCCGATTTTTCCAGATCGTCCGGTTTATCCTCCTGCAGTTTTTCTCCATCGAAAGTCAGCGGACCGATAAAAGTATATCGGCTGCCCTTCTTGGTTTTATCCCATGCGGAAATCAGGGAAAGATTTATCGCGCCCTTGATCGGTTGTTCCCCGCTGTTGATCAGTCGCAGGTCGACATCAATCTGATAAGAATCGGCGTAAAAAACATAGCTTTTCACCACCGTCAACCCACTACCGGTGGTGGCCGAAAAGCTGATTGTTTTTTTGTCCTTGTCGAGCTGAATAACATCACCGGCCTGATCCAGTAGCTGATAGGGAAGATCGCCGGGAATGGATAAACCCTCACTGCCGCTGGTTCTGAAGGTCGCCAGCTGATCCGAACCGGGTTCGATCAGCCGATAAAGATCAGCATTTTCGGTATTCGTTTCCCGATACTTTTTCAGGGTCATCGACCTGACAGTGGCGCCTGTGGTCGATATTTTGAGGTCATAAAGGTCAGTAGAAACCGTCAGAACCCGCTCCACATAGTCAGGTGGGAGAACCGTTTTTGGTTGAACCGGTGTTTCTGCCACGGAAGAGCCGGAATCCTTCGCTTCAACTGCAGCCGGTTGCTCCTCAACCTGTTTGGCTGCCTGATCCACAGCAGTTGGTGGAGCCGGCGGCTGCGGAGCAAAAAACAGGCTGTAACCTGACCAGAGAAGTACTACAAGAACAATCGCAATTATGGTCCGGTTGTTGTTTTCCATCTGTCTTTATTCCTGATTGTTGTTGATTGTTGGAACGGGGTCAAAGCCACCGGGATGAAAAGGGTGGCATTTTATCAGCCTGCTACTTGCCAGATAAAGACCCTTGAAAAGACCGTAGGTCTGCAGTGATTCCCGTGCGTAGGCCGAGCATGAAGGATAAAACCGACAAGAACGGGGCAGTAATGGTGAAATGAAGAGACGGTAGCAATCGATTAACAATACAAATGGTTTCGTCAGCATTTCATGCTCCAGCTATTTTAATGCCCGTTCCAGTTCGGAATAAATCTGCTTTGCTGACAGATCCGCTGCACCTTTTTTTGCTATAACGGATAAATCGGTCGATTTATCAAATAAGTGCAGGTGATTGCGAAAAAATTCCCGAATCAACCGTTTAACCCGGTTGCGCTGTACGGCATTTCCGACTTTACGACTGACAGTCAGCCCAAGCCGTGAACAAGAGCCGGAATTTGTCATGTTCAAAAGAATAAAATGGGGTGTATGTAATTTACACCCCATCTTCCAGACACGATTAAATTCCCATGATTTTCGTAATCGACAAGCCTTGGGAAATTTATTCTCCATTCAACCCTATTTTTGCGGAATGGATACCGATAATGACTTACGCCCACGGGAACGACGACGACTGATGACCTGACGACCGTTCTTGGTCTGCATCCTCTTCCGAAAACCGTGAGTCCGCTTACGTTTAATGCGGCTCGGTTGATAAGTTCGCTTAGACATCTTTTCCTCCAATCTCTAGTCTGACAAAGTAGCCCTTAAATCATAATTAGCCCGTTAAGTCAACAAAAAACCCATCAATAAATATTCTGGAAGATATCCGGAAGAAGGATTATACTACGTCCGTTCCACTTCGGTGGCTTAGACAAAATGTTTCCAGGAATCGAAAAACGACCCCTCCACGAGAGAGAGAGGTCTTGCTTTTATGCCACCTGTCTGCTAGCTTAATTCGCTGCAAAAAATCGTGTAAAAACCCATTTTAAGCATACTTGTAAAAACAATTTAAGTTGTACACAGTTGTTAATATGTTGTGGATAAAAGGATAAGATGCAAACCATCTGGCAAGAAACCCTGAAACGGCTTGAGAAAGAGGTGAGTCCGCAGAATTTTGCCACCTGGATAAAACCGTTGCGGTTCATCTCCATTGAAGGAGATCGAGTTAACCTTGAGGTTCCCAACCGCTTTATCAAAGACTGGTTGAAGGATAACTATCTAAAAATTATCGAACGCATCATGTCCGAAATGGGGACTGTCAACTATCGGATTAAAATCATCGTCAATGGTCAGCAGAATTTGCCGGTTGATCAGCTCAAAAGTGATGAAAAACCGGTTGAAGATATCGTCACTCCAATCCATAAAAAAAATCACAATCAACTGGAGCAATTCAGCAATATCAATCCCAAATATACCTTTGACAGTTTTGTTTCCGGTCCTTCAAATCAGTTTGCCCATGCTGCGGCCATGGCGGTCGCCAACAACCCGGCGACCACTTATAATCCGCTCTTCATTTATGGTGGTGTCGGCCTGGGAAAAACCCATATTGTTCACGCAATCGGCAACACCATCATTTCACAGAATAATGGGTTAAAGATCTGTTATTACTCTTCGGAAAAATTCACCAACGAGTTGATCAATTCCCTTCGTCACGCAAAAATGGATGAATTTCGTAATAAATTCAGATCGATAGATGTGTTGCTAATCGATGATATCCAGTTTATTGCCGGCAAAAAAAGTACTCAGGAAGAATTTTTTCATACCTTTAATGCACTCTATGAGTCGCATAAGCAGATCGTCGTGACCTCGGATAAATTTCCCAAGGAAATACCGGATCTTGAAGAACGTCTCAGATCGCGTTTTGAATGGGGCCTGATCGCTGATATTCAGGCCCCGGATATTGAAACCAAACAGGCGATCCTGAAAATGAAAGCGGATCAGAATAAAATCAATCTCCCGGAAGATGTTGCCTTTTTCCTGGCCACCTCCGTTTCCAGTAACGTTCGGGAACTGGAAGGATATCTTATACGGATCGGTGCCTTTGCCAGTTTGACTTCAACTCCGATAACCCTTGAAATGGCAAAGAATATTCTGAAAGACATCATCATTGAACAAAATAAGGAAGTGACGATCGAAACCATTCAAAAAACCGTTGCCAATCATTACCAATTAAAAACCAGCGATATAAAATCATCTAAAAGGTTGAAAACTCTGGTTTTACCGCGTCAGATTGCAATGTATATCGGGAGAAAACTGACTTCCGCTTCCTATCCCGAAATCGGCGCAAAATTCGGTGGGAAGGATCATTCCACGATCATTCATGCCATTAAAAAGATTGAAAAAAATATGGAAGAAGACCTGCAACTGAGGTCAACGGTAGAAAAGCTAATCAACAGCATCAAACCATAAGTTGTTGACAACTCTGCAGATGGACTGAAGATAACTGACGAAGGAATTTTTGGTGCCAAAAAAAGGACCCGGATAAACATTGCATCCACAACCTTCATTAATAAAATTGTTTTTTTAATTTCAAATAGTTAAAGGCCAATCAACGAATAAACAGGCACTATCTATAGACTACTAGAATTTTATATAAATAATATTATTATCAGTTCTCTGTGCATGGAGGAAAACGATGCAATTTCATATCAACAAAGAAACCTTTCTCAAAGGTTTGACCAAAGTTCAAGGCATCATAGAAAAACGCCATACGATACCTATTTTGGCCAATGTTCTGATTGAAGCGAAAACCGGTGAAATCATCATTACCGCAACGGATCTCGAAGTCGGAATCAAATCGAGCTACCCCTCAGATGTCATCAAGGAAGGGAAAGTCACCGTATCTGCAAAAAAACTTTTTGAAATCATTAAGGAATTACCGAATAAAGAGATACAGTTCACCTCTAAAAATAACTTTTGGGTTGAGATTACCTGCGGCAAGTCAATTTTTAATCTGGTCGGATTATCTCCTGATGAATTTCCGAAATTTCCGGATTTAAATTTAAACACCAGCGAAGTGAAAGCAGGTATTTTCAGTGAAATGATCGACAAGACCATTTTTTCGGTTTCCAATGATGAGACCAAATTCAATCTGACCGGGATATTTATCAAGTCGGAAGTTGATGATGGAAAAAATAATATTGTCTTCGTTTCGACAGATGGACACAGACTTTCTTTGATTGAAAGAACGTTGGAAAGTTCTTTGGATGAAAAGTTTACCGACGGTTTTATTTTACCGAAAAAAGGTATTGCCGAAATCAGAAAACTAATTGAAAATGCAGATGAAATTTTGGATATTGGAATTTCAGACAACAATTTTTCTGTCAGTACGGAAAGCACCTCGCTGATCATGCGAATGGTGGACGGTGATTTTCCGGATTACAAACGGGTCATTCCGGAAAAAACCAGTAACACGGCACTGATAAACCGCGATCTGCTACTGCACGCGTTACGTCGAATTTCTGTCCTTTCCAGTGAAAAATCAAAAGGCATCAAGGTCGGCCTCAGCAACGATTGTCTGATCCTTTCCTCTTCAAATCCTGACCTGGGGGATGCCAAGGAAGAGATTGATGTTGTCTACAATGGCAGTGAAATATCGATCGGTTTTAATGCGCGCTATATGATCGACATCCTTCAGGCAATCGATCAGGAAAACATCATTTTTTATCTCAAGGACAATATTTCTCCCGGATTGATTCAGCCGGAAAAAGATGATGATTATCTTGCGGTGGTCATGCCGATGAGACTCTGATCGGTTTATGCAGATTGAAAATATTAAGATCAGTCATTTTCGGAATATTCAAGATGCGCAACTCGAGCCGGGAAAAAAAATCAATTTTATCCTTGGCGATAATGCTCAAGGTAAAACCAATTTTATCGAAGCGATATATGTTGCGGCATTACTAAAAAGTTTTCGTACACGCAATAGTGCAGATCTGATTCAACAAGGGAAACAAACTGCAACTTTGAAAATTCAAATAAATAGTGATGAAGTTATCAATTCAGTTCATCTATTTCTGGACAGGCAAAAAAAATTACTGAAAATAAATAATAAGAAGCCAGACTCTATTAAATATTTTAAATATTTAAATGTAATAGTTTTTCATCCGGATGAAGTTAATTATATCAGCAGCTATCCGGTATTCAGAAGAAATCTGATAGATAGATCTATTTTTTATACAAATTATAATTATATAGAAGTATATAAAAATTATATAAGATGTTTGAAGCAAAGAAATTCATTTTTAAAAGAGAATAATAAAGAAGTAGATTGTTGGGAAGAACAACTTATAAAATATGGTTCTATAATTATTGCAGAGAGAATAAATTATATAAAAAGAATAAATTCTTTTTTTAATGACGAGAAATTTTTTAGTAATAACAATGAAAAATATAAATTAATTTATTCAAAAGAATATGACAATTTAAATTCAATAGAGGATGAATTAAGAGAAGATTTTTTCAGAAAAAGAAAACGTGAAAAATTTCTCGGCCACACTTTGGTCGGTCCGCATAAGGACGACATTGTTTTTTTTCTGAATCAGCAGTCTGCCAACAGTTTTGCTTCACAAGGGCAGAAAAGATCTCTGGTCATTTCATTTAAGGCCGCACAGATTATGGATTATCGGGCGGTTCATGGCTATGATCCGGTGCTGATTCTGGATGACATGACCAGTGAACTTGATGCGAACCGAAAAAATATTCTATTAGAAAATCTACTCGCAAATTCTGGCCAGGTGTTTATTACTTCGACAGATTTTCAGCAGGTCAACAATCCGGAACAGAGCAGGGTGTTCCGGGTTAATAATGGAAAGATCAGTTTAACTGATTGATTTTAAAGGAGCAGTATGGCGGAAGAAAGAAAATACGGTGCGGAAAGTATTCAGGTTCTCGAAGGACTTGAAGCGGTCCGCAAACGACCGGCAATGTATATCGGTTCGACGGCGATTGAGGGCCTGCATCATCTGGTCTATGAAGTTGTTGATAACTCCATAGATGAAGCCCTGGCCGGCTATTGCGACGACGTGGTCGTGACTATTCATGACGACAGTTCGGTCACGGTTCAGGATAATGGCCGGGGGATTCCTGTTGACCGGCATGAAAAGCAGAACAAATCAGCGGCCGAAGTGGTCATGACCGTGTTGCATGCCGGCGGTAAATTTGATGATAAGGGTGAAGGCGCCTATAAGGTTTCCGGCGGTCTGCACGGCGTCGGGGTTTCGGTGGTCAATGCCTTGTCAAGCCGCCTTGAACTGGAAATTCGGCGGGATGGAAAAATACATCGCCAGACCTATGTCCGCGGGGTTCCGACCGAGCCGCTGCGAATCGAAGGCGATACCATCAAACGCGGAACCAAAATCACCTTCTGGCCCGATCCGGACATATTCGACTCCACCGATTTCTCCTTCGAAACCCTGTCCCAGCGGCTGCGGGAACTGGCTTTCTTGAATGCCGGGGTCAAAATCTCCATCAGCGATGATCGCAGTGAAAAGAGCCATGAATTCCTCTACGAAGGGGGGATCCGCTCCTTTGTCGAGTATCTCAATCGGGCCAAAAGTCCGTTGCACGCCGCTCCGATCTATTTTCACGGCGAAAAGGAAGGGGTCGATATCGAAATCGCCATCCAGTACAACGATGGCTACGACGAGAAAATATTTACCTTCGCCAACAATATCAACACCCATGAAGGCGGGACCCACATGAGTGGTTTCCGGGCGGCCCTGACCCGGACCATGAACGCCTACGCCACCGCCAACAACCTGTTGAAAAATATCAAGGTGGCCATTTCCGGCGATGATTTGCGCGAAGGGATCGCCGCGGTCATCTCGGTCAAGCTGTCCGATCCGCAGTTCGAGGGACAGACCAAGACCAAGCTGGGCAATTCCGAAGTCAAAGGGTATGTCGAAACCCTGATGAACGATCAGCTGGCGACCTTCCTCGAAGAAAACCCGCAGGTCGCCCGGCGGATCCTGGAAAAGGGGATCGAAGCCGCCCGTGCCCGTGAAGCGGCGCGCAAGGCCCGCGACCTGACACGCCGCAAGGGTGCACTGGAAGGGCTTTCCCTGCCGGGCAAGCTGGCCGATTGCCAGGAGAAGGACCCGGCGCTCTGTGAAATCTACCTGGTCGAGGGTGATTCCGCCGGCGGCAGCGCCAAGCAGGGACGCGACCGCCGTTACCAGGCGATCCTGCCGCTCAAGGGGAAAATTCTCAATGTCGAAAAAGCGCGATTCGACAAATTGCTGACCTCCAACGAAATCCGCACCCTGATTACCGCCATGGGAACCGGCATCGGCAAGGACGATTTCGACGTTGCCAAGCTGCGCTATCACCGCATCATCATTATGACCGACGCCGACGTCGACGGCTCGCACATCCGCACCCTGCTGTTGACCTTCTTCTTCCGGCAGATGCCGGAGATCGTCGAGCGCGGTCATCTTTACATCGCCCAGCCGCCGCTGTACAAGGTCAAGCGCGGCAAGAAAGAGATCTACCTCAAGGATGATGACGCCCTGCTCGATTATCTGCTCGACGAGGGGACCGAGGGGGTGACCCTGGAAATGGACGGCGGGAAAAAAGTGTTGCGCGGCAAGCAGATCATCCCGACCCTGCGTAACATCCTCGAATTCAACCAGCACTTCGACAAGATCGTTAATCGCGGCGTGCCGAGCGAAATTCTGCGCATGTTTTTGCGCGGCAAGATCCGCAACGGATTTGCCGACCAGGCCGATCTGGAACCGCTCGCCGAACGCTTGCGTGAAACCGAGCCGCAAGCCCGCTTCAAAGTTATGGAAAATCCCGACCGGATTCTGGTCAGTTACGGAAATCTGCATGCGCGGATCGACCGGCAGACGGTGGAAACCCTCTCTTCCCACGAGTACAAACTGTTGTTGCAGTCCTACAAGCAGGTCGAAAATATCTGCCAGAAAGGGCCGGCGGTACTGCTGGAAGAGGGCAAGAAGGATCTGAACATTGAAGATCGCAAAGGGCTGCTGGAAACTTTCCTCAACCGAGCCAAAAAAGGGCAATATATTCAACGCTACAAAGGGCTCGGTGAAATGAACCCGGACCAGCTCTGGGAAACCACCATGGACGCCGAAAAGCGGGTGCTGCTGCAGGTGACGATTCAGGATGCGGTGGAAGCGGACGAAATTTTTACCGTCTTGATGGGTGACCAGGTCGAGCCGCGCCGCGAGTTTATCGAACAGAACGCTCTGAACGTTGCCAATTTGGATGTATAAAATTTAGGATTCAGGCCCCAGGTTTCAGGAATCAGGGTTGAAAAGGTTTTCCTTTAGCCTGCTACCTGAATTCTGATTTTCCGGAGGAAAATTAGATACATGCTGACAGAACAGAACAAAGTCACCGTCAATATTGAAGACGAGATGCGCAAGTCCTATATGGACTATGCGATGAGCGTCATTGTCGGCCGCGCGCTGCCGGACGTGCGCGATGGTCTCAAGCCGGTGCACCGGCGGATCCTTTTCGCCATGCATGATCTCGGCAACGATTACAACAAGCCGTACAAGAAATCGGCCCGTGTGGTCGGTGACGTGATCGGTAAATACCACCCACACGGCGATACCGCGGTCTACGACACCATCGTCCGGATGGCCCAGGATTTTTCTATGCGCCATCCGCTGGTCGACGGGCAGGGGAACTTCGGCTCGGTCGACGGCGATTCGGCGGCCGCCATGCGTTACACCGAGATCCGCATGGCTCGCCTTTCCCAGGAATTGCTGGCCGATATCGAAAAGGAGACCGTCGATTTAGGTCCCAACTACGACGATTCGCTGCAGGAGCCGCTGGTTCTTCCCTGCAAGTTTCCCAATCTGCTGGTCAACGGTTCGGAAGGGATCGCCGTCGGCATGGCGACTAAAATTCCGCCGCACAACCTCGGCGAAGTGATCAACGGGCTGGTGGCGCTGATCGATGATCCGCGGTTGACCCTCGAGGAACTGATCGAAAAGGTCCCCGGCCCCGATTTTCCGACCGCCGGTTTTATCAACGGCAAGGAAGGGATTCGCGAAGCCTACACCACCGGCCGCGGCATCATCCAGATGCGCGCTCGGGCACTGGTCGAGGTCGACCGGCGTAGCGGCCGCGAAGCGATCATCGTCACCGAGATCCCTTATCAGGTCAACAAGGCCCGGTTGATCGAAAAGATCGCCGAACTGGTGAAAACCAAGAAGATCGAGGGGATCGCCGACCTGCGCGATGAATCGGACCGCGACGGCATGCGCATCGTCATCGAATTGAGAAAAGACATGGTCCCGGGGGTCATTCTTAATCAGCTCTACAAGATGACCGCCATGCAGTCTTCTTTCGGCATCATCATGCTGGCGATCGTTTCCGGCCAGCCGAAGGTCCTGACTCTGCGCGAGGTGCTTGATGCCTTTATCGATCATCGCCGCGAGATCGTCACCCGCCGCTGCATTTTTGAGCTGCAGAAAGCTGAAGCTCGCGCCCATATCCTGCAGGGGCTGAAACTGGCGCTGGAAAATCTCGACGAGGTGATCCAGATCATCAAGGCCAGCGCCACCCCCGCCGAAGCCAAAGAGCGCCTGATGGAGCGGTTCTCCTTCTCCGAGATCCAGGCCCAGGCGATCCTCGACATGCGCCTGCACCGGCTGACCGGTCTCGAGCAGAGCAAAATCCTCGAGGAACTTGAACAGATTCTCGCCCAGATCAAGCGGCTGAAAGAAATCCTCGCCAGCGAGATGGAGATCCTCAAAATCATCAAGGAGGAGTTACTCGAGGTCAAAGAGAAGTTCGCTAACCCGCGGCGGACCGAAATCATCGACCGCACCGCCGACCTGACCCTTGAGGATATGATCGTCGAGGAGGATATGGTGGTGACCGTAACCCATGGCGGTTACATCAAGCGCAACGCGGTTTCCCTCTATCGCGCCCAGCGCCGGGGCGGCAAGGGGAAGTCGGGAATCCGTCCCAAAGAAGAGGATTTCGTCGACAACCTGTTCATCGCCTCGACCCATTCCTATATCCTGATCTTCACCACCCTCGGCAAGGTTTACTGGCTCAAGGTGCATGAAATTCCGCAGGGCGGCCGCGCTTCGCGCGGCAAGGCGATCGTCAACCTGCTCAGCCTGGCCCCGGAGGAAAAGGTCACCACCATTCTGCCGGTCAAGGAGTTTGAAAAAGGGAAGTACATCGTCACCGCCACGGCCCGCGGCACCATCAAGAAGACCGAACTGATGGCTTACTCCAACCCGCGAGCCGGTGGTATCATTGCCCTGACGATCGATGAAGGAGACAGCTTGATCGAGGCGCGTCTGACCGATGGCAAGATGGATCTGATCCTGGCCAGCCGTAACGGCAAATCGATCCGTTTCCCCGAGAGCGATGTCCGGCCCATGGGGCGCCCGGCCCGCGGGGTACGCGGCATGACCCTGGAAAAGGATGACGAGGTTATCGGTCTCCAGTCGGTGACCGACAACACCGCCCTGGCCCTGGTGACAATCACCGAGAACGGCTATGGCAAACGCACCGATATCGGCGAATACCGGGTGCAGAGCCGCGGCGGCAAGGGGATCATCACCATCAAGACCAGCGAGCGCAACGGCAAGGTGGTCAACATCATGATGGTTGATGAGGAATCCGACCTGATGTTCATTACCGACCGCGGCAAACTGCTGCGGACCCGGGTCAGCAATATCCGCTCGATCGGTCGCAATACCCAGGGGGTACGGATGATGGTGCTGGAGGATGGGGAACTGATCGTTTCGGTCGCCAGACTGGCTGAAAAGGATGAGGTTGATGACGTTGCATCAATTGAAGAAACAACTGAAGAAGGAACAGAGGGACCAGATCAGGAAGAATAAATCACGCCTCTGGTTCTGGAGCCTGCTGGCGCTGCTCACACTGTTGGCGGTCAGTCTGCCCGCTTATCGCCAGTATCGTCAAACGGCTCCCCAGCGGCTGTTCGGTGAAGCGGAAAAGCTGGAAAACCGGGGTGCCATCGAGCCCGCTCAGCAGCGGTACCAGCAGTTGTATAAGGAATATCCCGGTTCCGAGCTGGCGCCGGAGGCCTTGTTGCGGAGTGGCCGGATCTGGCAACTCGATCGGCGTCATAACCAGCAGGCGCTGCTCAGCTACCTGCAGCTGGAACATGATTTCCCCGACAGTAACCTGGTTCAGACCGCCCGCGAGGAAGCGGCGCGGATTGTCAAATATTCCTTGCGCGACTATTCCCGGGCGATCGAATTTTACCAGCGTTTGCTCGATGACGCGGGAGACAAGGGCGATCAGTACCTCTACGAAATCGCCGACTGTTATTTCCGCCTGGATAATTTCACCCAGGCCCGGATCGAACTGGAGACACTGATCGAAAAGTTTCCGCAGAGCTCTCTGGTGCCTGACGTGCTTTACCGCAAGGGGGGGCTGCATCTGCTGGAAAAACAGCTGGACGCCGCCCGGGCAGACTGGCAACGGCTGGTTGAAGAGTTTCCGGAGAGTGTTTACGCGCCCCAGGCCCGGTTCAATCTGGCCAAGCTGCTTGAAGAAGAAGGCCACTTGCTTGAAGCTCTCAAACAATACCAGTTGTTGACTGATTATCCGCGACCTGCTTTGCTAAAAGAGAAGATTGAACATCTGAAGCAACGGATAAGCAGCAAAAAGAAGGCGATCTGATGCTGAATCCACCGACCAATTATGCAGTCATCGGCGCCGGCGCCTGGGGCACCACCCTGGCTAACCTGCTGGCTGAGAAGGGCAACCCGGTCACCCTCTGGGTTTACGAGACCGATCTCTGCACGCGGATGCAGCAGACCCGGATCAACGATATCTATCTGCCGGGGTTCAGCTTATCGCAAAACCTGCGGTTCACCTCGGACCTGCAACAGGCGGTCCGTGGACGGGAGTTGCTGCTGTTTGTCACGCCGTCACAGCTGACCCGGCGGGTTCTGCAGCAGGTGGTCGCCGAGATCGATCCCGAGGCGCTGGTGGTTTCCGCCTCGAAAGGGATCGAGAACGACAGTTTGATGCTGCTCTCCCAGGTCTTCGAAGAGCTGTTGCCGCCGGCAATGCATCGGCAGCTCGGTTTTCTTTCCGGCCCCTCCTTTGCCAAGGAAGTCGCCCGGAAAATTCCGACCGCGGTCGTCGCCGCCGCCAGAGATCTGGCCGTGGCGGAGCGGATTCAGGAGATTTTCAGTACCGAGCTGTTCCGTGTCTATACTCATGACGACATCATCGGTGTCGAGCTGGGTGGCGCGATGAAGAACGTCATTGCCCTGGCGGCCGGAGTCGCCGACGGGCTCGGTTTCGGATACAACACCCGGGCGGCGCTGATTACCCGCGGTCTGGCGGAAATGACCCGGATGGGCCGGCGGCTCGGTGGCTCGGCGGAAACCTTTGCCGGCCTGAGCGGAATGGGCGACCTGGTGCTGACCTGCACCGGTGATCTGTCGCGCAACCGGACCGTGGGCGTCGAGCTGGGGAAGGGGCGCAAACTGGACGAAATCCTCTCCGGCATGCCGACGGTCGCCGAAGGAGTCAAAACCACTCTTTCCGCCTATCAGCTGGCTCGGAAACTGGCGGTAGAAGTTCCGATTATCGAACAGATGTATCATATTCTCTATGAAAATAAAGATCCGCGCCAGGCGGTCAGTGACCTGATGCTGCGCGACCTGAAGGCGGAAGCGATTCGCGACTGAAAACTCTGAACTTTCGTAAGGAGCAATCATGAAACAGCTGTTTTTGATCTGCTGCATGCTGCTGGCAGTCACCGGCACGGTTCAGGCCGGAACCAAGGTAGAGATGAAAACCAGCGCCGGGACAATCAAGCTGGAACTGAATGATGAGAAGGCTCCGGTCACGGTGAAGAACTTTCTAAACTATGTCGATCAGAAATTTTATGACAACACCATTTTCCACCGGGTGATCGGTAACTTCATGATTCAAGGCGGCGGTTTTGATAAAAACCTCAAGCGCAAAAGGACCATGGCGCCGATTAAAAACGAGGCGACCAACGGCTTGAAGAATGATAAGGGAACCATCGCCATGGCGCGAACCGGTGTGGTTGACAGCGCCACCAGCCAGTTTTTCATCAATCTCGTGAACAACGATTTTCTCAACCATCGCGGCCAGTCCCCGCAAACCTATGGCTATGCCGTGTTCGGGCGGGTCATTGAAGGCATGGACGTGGTCGAGAAAATCGGCCAGGCGCGGACCATTGCCAAAAGCCAGCTATTCAGGGATTTTCCTGAACCGCAGGTGATTATTGAGTCGGTCCGCCGGGTCGCTGATTAGACCGGGAACAGATCCGCAGAAGCGAGGCCATTCGGCCTCGCTTCGTTTATGGAATGATTGATGTTTTGGGGTCGAATATTATAATGTGGTAGCTTAGCCTGATGGGGGTAAAATGCCGACGTTCCGGATCATGAGCTATCATATCAACGGCTGTCGAACCGCTGCGGGAGAACTTGCCCCCGAACTCTGTGCCCGGGTGATCCGCTCTCAATGTCCGGATCTGGTCATGCTGCAGCAGATCGGTTCCCCGCAAAATCTGGGGTCGCTCAAACTGTTGTCCGAAAATGTCGCGCTCCCGTCCTATGGTCCGGAGGATCAAGGCGCCTGCGCCTATCTCTCCCGTTTTCCGCTGCACAACCTGCAGGAATTCTACCTCGGCCATGACGGCCGTTGCCTGCGAGCGGACCTCGACCTGGGGGGGGAGCGGATCCACCTGTTCAACCTCTGCCTTTCCTTCGATCCCTGGCAACGCCGCGACCAGGTCCGCGAACTGCTGAGTGAGAAGTTGCTGAACAACCCGTCGCTCCCCTGTGCAACCATTGTCTGTGGGGATTTTACCCTGCCGTTCTGGGGGTGCGGCCAGATCCGGATCAGCGAACACCTGAAGCGGGCTGGACTCCCCTTGTGGCGAGCCAACTACCCGAGCAATTTTCCGCTCTGGGGGCGGGATCGGATTTACTTCCGCGGCGCGCTGCGCGCCCTGGCCGGGACCGTCGTCGGGACTGCGGATGCGCGCAAAGCGTCCCCGCATCTGCCGCTGGTGCTGACCGTCGAGTCCCACGATACCCGCCGTTTCCTCAACTTGAAAGAAACCGCGCCGATTGGCGCCAAGCAACCCGACCCCATCTGTGGATAAAGCTGTTAACTCTGTGGATAAGTCCAGGCCGTCCAAAGCCAGTCACAATAAAGAAAAAGCCGGACAACTGCTGGAAAAGCTGGAGCAGGCTTACCCAGACGCCCGCTGTGCCCTCACCTATCGAAATCCCTGGCAACTCCTGGTGGCAACAATTCTGTCCGCACAATGCACCGATGTACGGGTCAATCAGGTTACGGTCGGACTGTTCCAAGCCTTCCCGGGGCCTGAGCAGCTGGCGGCTGCGGATCAGGAACAGGTCGAGGAGCTGATCCGGGCCACCGGTTTTTTCCGTAACAAGGCCAGAAACCTGATCCGCTGCGCACAACAAATTGTCAGTCTCCATCAGGGAGAAGTTCCGAGCCGGCTGGAAGAACTGGTTGCGCTGGCCGGCGTCGGGCGCAAAACCGCCAACGTGGTTCTCGGCAATGCCTTCCAGGTTCCCGGGATGGTTGTCGATACCCACGTCAAACGGCTGGCAAGCCGTTTCGGCTGGACGAGGTCGGCTGACCCGGTCCGGATCGAAAAGGAACTTTGTCGGTTACTCCCGGCCGAGAGCTGGACTCAGACGGGACACATTCTGATTGCTCACGGCAGGGCCTGCTGCAAAGCGCCGGTACCGATCTGCAGCAGTTGTCCGATCGTCGATTTGTGCCCGCGGATCGGGGTACAGAAATCGCGTTGACCCGCAACCGGCTGATATCAAAAGGGGAAAGAAAAAGCCCCACGGGGACAACCGTGGAGCTTTATATTTAGTTCACCCCCAATATTTTTTTAACTACCGGACAGCGGGTCCGATCGTTGCGGACGAAATCAGATTTTAATGACATTCGAGGACTGTGGACCCTTCTCCCCCTGAACAATATCGAATGACACCTTGTCCCCCTCAACGAGGGATTTGAAACCTTCCGCCTGAATCACGGAAAAATGGACAAACACGTCCGGGCCGTTTTCCTGTTCGATAAAACCATATCCCTTAGCATCATTGAACCATTTGACAATACCTTCAGCCATGCTTCCACTCCTTGTTTTTAGTGCGAGGGCAACCTAAATCGGATAAACTCATCCATAATCTGACACAATGTCAGTTGCATCTTGCGGCTGTCGCGACCTCGGCGAGAGATTTTTTGCCGGCAGGAAAAGACCATTTACTGGTATAAACGTCATGCCTCCTTTTAAAAACTCACAAAATACTAACAAAAAATCCGCATGTTGCAAAAATAAATGGCAAAGAAATTAATTGTGAGGAGATATGACAGAGGATAATAAGACAGTTCTGGTTGTTGAAGATGAAGAAGATATTCTTGCCCTGCTCCACTTCAATCTGATCAAGGCTGGCTATCGGGTCGACTGTGCCGGCCACGGTGAAGAGGCCTTGCAGTTGGTCGACAAAAACACGCCGGACCTGATTTTGCTGGACCTGATGCTTCCCGGCATTGACGGCCTGGAAATCTGTCGTCGTCTGCGTAATGATAACGCCACCAAAGAGATTCCGATCATCATGCTGACCGCCCGCGGGGAGGAAGAAGATGTGGTGCGCGGTCTTGAACTCGGCGCCGATGACTACGTTACCAAGCCGTTCAGTATCAAGGTTCTGCTGGCCCGGGTGCAGACCGTTTTACGGCGCCGCATCGAGCTGCCCCGCGAAGCCGAAGGGGAAGAACTGGTGCGCGGTGATCTACGGATTCATCCGGGTCGTAACCTGGTGCAGGTGGCCGGAGCCCCCGTTGAGCTGACCTTCACCGAATTTCGGGTGCTGACCGCGCTTGCTAGTCGGCCCGGCTGGGTGTTTACTCGCTATCAGATCGTGAACGCCGTTCGCGGCGAGGAATATGCCGTTACCGATCGGGCGGTTGACGTGCAGATTGCCGGCCTGCGAAAAAAACTGGGAGTTTGTGGTTCCTATATCGAAACTGTCCGCGGTGTCGGTTACCGCTTTCGGGATGACCTGTGAAAATTCGTCGCCTCGCCTGGCAACTCTATACGTCTTACCTGCTGTTGATTGTCTTGGTTCTGCTGGCGGTCAGCTGGTATTTTTCAGCGGAATTGCGCAGCTTTCATTTCCAGCAGACCGCAAATGACCTGCTGGCCCGGGCGCAACTGGTCGAGCAGCAACTGCCTGAGCAAATCAGTGACAGTTCTCGGCCCGGGCTGTCCGGCTTGATCAACCGGCTCGGCGAACAGTCAAATACCCGGATTACCGTTATTCAGAAAGATGGACGAGTGCTGGCGGATTCGCAGAAAGATCCCCTGAAGATGGACAATCATGGCCAGCGACCGGAGGTGCTGCAGGCTTTCGCCGGCGGCCAGGGGAGATCGATCCGTTTCAGCCATACGCTCGGCCAGTCGCTGATGTATGTGGCGCTGCCGGTCTACGCTCAAGGACAACTGGTCGGCTGTGTCCGGACCGCGCTGCCGGTGTCCGGCATCGATGCCACCCTCGAAGGGATATACCGGCAGCTCCTGCTCGGCGGGCTGGGGATTGCCGTGCTGCTGGCGCCGATCTGCTGGTGGCTGTCGCGGCGCCTCAGCCACCCCCTGGAACTGATGACCGCCGGCGCCCAGCGTTTTTCCCGCGGGGAACTGGATATCCCCCTGGAAGTGACCGGTTCCGTAGAGACCGGCCGGTTGGCTAAGGCGATGAACCTCATGGCCGTCGAACTGGCCGAACGAATCGATCTTGAGGTGAAGCAACGCAGCGAAATAGAAGCGATTCTCGGGAGCATGATCGAAGGGATCGTCGCGATCGACAATGACGAACGGGTTATCCGGATTAATTCGGCAGCGGCCGAGCTGTTCGAGCTGTCCACCCAGTTGCGCCCCGGCCGGCCGATCCAGGAGTTGATCCGCCAGGCGGATCTGCAGCGCTTTATCCGCCGGGCGCTGACCCTGCAGGAACCGCTTGAAGAAGAACTGGTGATGCACGGTCTCAATAAACGATACCTGCACGTGCTGGCGACGCCCCTCACCGGGAATGGCGATGAGCGGATCGGAGTGCTGATCGTGCTCCACGATCTGACCCGGCTGCGCCAATTAGAATCGGTGCGGCGTGATTTTGTCGCCAACGTATCGCACGAGCTGAAGACGCCGATCACCGCTATCCGTGGCGCGGTCGAAACCCTGCTTGATGATGCCGGGAAGGACGACCCCGGCCAGCGTTTCCTGCAGATCATTTTCAAGCAGAGCGAACGCCTGAATGCCCTGGTCGAAGATCTGCTCGATCTGTCGCGCATCGAACAGGGGGTCAACGAGGGAGGCTGGGAACTGAGCCGGTCAAACCTGTTGCCGGTTCTTGAAAGCACCCGGGCCGCCTGTGAAAGTCTGCTCAGCGAACAGCAGATCGATCTGCAGATCAATTGCCCTGAGCAGCTAAAGGGGCGGATCAACCGGCCACTGCTGGAACAGGCGATCATCAATCTGTTGACCAACGCCATCAAGTACAGCGAACCCGGCGGCCGGGTGGTGGTCGAAGCGACGGAGCTTAAGGAGCAGGTCTGCATCCGTGTGCAGGATTTCGGTTGCGGGATTGAACCGGAGCACCTGCCGAGGCTGTTTGAACGTTTTTATCGGGCCGATCTGGCGCGGAGTCGCAGTCTCGGCGGCACCGGGCTCGGCCTGGCGATCGTCAAGCATGTTGTTCACGCCCATTACGGAGAGGTGCGGGTCGACTCCGAGCTGGGCAAGGGGAGCTGTTTCACGATCTTGCTTCCCAAGCGCTAAACTATCCTGTTGTGTTCCTGTTTCGGGTATGTTCTCACCTTTCCGGCCCGATCGTCTTTCCTAAAATCTGCGCTAATTTATTGCCGGAGGACAAGACCGAGATTAGTGTTAGGATTATAGCTGACCCTTCTATCAGCAGATTTCAAGGAGCATGACGGATGAAGAATGACAGCTTTCAAAGCAGCCGCACCCTGCCGGCTGCCGGACGATCATACCGCTATCGCAGCCTTGCCGCAGCCGCAGAAAACGGTTTGGGAGACCTCACCCGCCTGCCGCTGACCATCAAGGTGTTGCTGGAAAACCTGTTGCGCAAAGAGGATGGCGATGCGGTCAGCCGCGCCGATATTGAAGCGGTTGCCGGCTGGCTGCCGGTTCAGCAGCGGCAAAGCGAAATCGCCTTCAGCCCGGCGCGGGTGCTGATGCAGGACTTTACCGGCGTCCCGGCGATCGTCGATCTGGCGGCGATGCGCGATGCGGTCGCCCGGCAGGGGGGCGACCCGGCCCGGATCAATCCGCTGATTCCGGTCGATCTGATTATCGACCACTCGGTCATGGTCGACCGCTACGGCAATCCCGCGGCGTTCGCCGTGAATGTCGAAAAGGAGATGGAGCGCAACCGCGAACGATACGCCTTTCTGCGCTGGGGGCAGAAAGCCTTCGACAATTTCCGCGTGGTGCCGCCGGGCACCGGCATCTGCCATCAGGTCAACCTGGAATATCTGGCGCAGGCGGTCTGGACCGAAGAGCGTGATGGTGAGACCTGGGCCTATCCGGACACCCTGGTCGGCACCGACAGCCATACCACCATGATCAACGGCCTCGGCGTGCTCGGCTGGGGGGTCGGGGGGATCGAGGCGGAAGCGGCGATGCTCGGGCAGCCGATCTCGATGCTGATCCCCGAAGTGGTCGGGTTCCGTCTGACCGGCCGGCTCAGCGAAGGGGTCACCGCCACCGACCTGGTGCTGACCGTCACCCAGATGCTTCGTCAATTCGGCGTGGTCGGCAAGTTCGTCGAGTTCTTCGGCGCCGGTCTGTCCCAGCTGCCGCTGGCGGACCGGGCGACCATCGCCAACATGTCGCCCGAATATGGCGCCACCTGCGGCTTTTTCCCGATCGACGGCGTTACCCTCGATTACCTGAGACTGACCGGGCGCAGCGCGGAGAATATCGCGCTGGTCGAAGCCTATTGCCGGGAGCAGGGGCTCTGGCGGAGCGATGACCAGGCCGAACCCCAGTTCAGCGCGGTGCTGGAACTCGATCTCAGCAGCGTCCGGCCGAGTCTGGCCGGCCCCAAACGCCCACAGGACCGGGTACTGCTGGAAGATCTGCGCCAGGCCACCGAGCAGGTGCTGCCGGCGGACAATCCCGATCGGAAAGTGCCGATCAGCGGCAGCGATGATCAGCTCGGGCATGGCGATGTGGTGATCGCCGCCATCACCTCCTGCACCAACACCTCCAACCCGGCGGTGATGATGGCTGCCGGGCTGGTCGCGAAAAAGGCGGTCGAAAAAGGACTGAAGCAGAAACCCTGGGTCAAGACCTCGCTGGCGCCCGGCTCCAAGGTGGTCACCGATTATCTGGCCAAGGCCGGCCTGCAGAGCTATCTCGATCAACTCGGTTTCAACCTGGTCGGCTACGGCTGCACCACCTGCATCGGCAATTCCGGCCCGTTGACCGGACCGATCGCCGCAGCGATCGAGGCCGGCGATCTGACCGTCTGCTCGGTACTCTCCGGCAACCGGAATTTCGAGGGGCGGATTCATGCCCAGACCAAGGCCAACTGGCTGGCTTCGCCGCCGCTGGTGGTCGCCTTTGCCCTGGCCGGGACCACCCGCATCGATCTGAGCCGCGACCCGCTCGGCAGCGGCGACGACGGGCAGCCGGTCTACCTCAGGGATCTCTGGCCGAGCAACACCGAGGTCGCCGAGATGGTGGCACTGGTCACTGCGCAGATGTTCCACCAGGAGTATGCCGAAGTCTTCACTGGTGATGATAGCTGGCGCAACCTGCCGGTTCCGGAGGGGCTGACCTATGCCTGGCAGCCGGACTCGACCTACATCCGGCTCCCTTCCTTCTTCGACAAGCTGCAAAGATCGACCAGCTACCGGGGCTTCTCCGAGGCCCGGATTCTGGCGCTACTCGGAGATTCGATCACCACCGATCACATCTCCCCGGCTGGAGCGATCAAAGCCAGCAGCCCGGCCGGACGTTATCTACAGCAGCATGGTGTGCCCGAGGAGGAGTTCAACTCCTACGGTTCGCGGCGCGGCAATCACGAGGTGATGATGCGCGGCACCTTCGCCAACATCCGCCTGCGCAACCGAATGGCGCCGGGCACCGAGGGGGGTTTTACCAGACTGCTGCCGGACGGCGAAGTGATGAGCATTTTCGATGCCGCGATCCGCTACGCGGAAACCGGCACGCCGCTGATGATCATCGCCGGTAAGGAGTACGGGACCGGCTCCAGCCGCGACTGGGCAGCCAAGGGGACGTTGCTGCTCGGGGTCAGGGCGGTGCTGGCGGAAAGTTACGAGCGCATCCACCGCTCCAACCTGGTCGGCATGGGAGTGCTGCCGCTGCAGTTCCCCGCCGGGGTGACCGCCGAATCGCTCGGGCTCAACGGCAATGAAATTATCAGTCTCAACTCCTCCGGCGAACTGCAACCGAAACAACCCCTGCAACTGCAGATTTCCGGAAGAAATATGCCACTTGAGGTGCTTTGTCGACTCGACACCATTCAGGAAGTTGCGTACTTCCAAAGTGGCGGTATACTCAATCATGTTTTGCTGAATCTGATGGATAACTCATAATTGCAGTGACCAGGGAGAAGATTATGAACATGACACAGGTAAAAGATGTCGCCAAAGACCGCGGAGTGAAACCGGGGAAAATGAACAAGGAACTGCTGATCCGCTCGATCCAGCAGATCGAAGGGAACCCGCAATGTTTCAACACCCAGTTTTCCCATCTCTGCGGGCAGGAAAATTGCCTGTGGCGGGAGGACTGTGACAGCTGAAAATGTGTTATTGATGACAGCATAATTCTCGGGCCGGTTTCCAGAAGAGAACCGGCCTGTTTTTATTTGGATATAGGTAGAAGAGAATCGTCGGGGCGCGACCCAGCGATCTTGATTTTTCAGTGACTGTGCGACGAAAAAATCTATTCGACCTCTACAATCCCCAGCACTACCACCCTCTCCCCCGCAACCCTCCAGCGGACATTATACCGGTCGAGCAATACGCCGTATTCCCGCATGTCTTCATCATCCCGCTTATAGGCCGGGCGCGGATCGAGGGCCAGAGTCTCGCGGAGCAGGGATTCCAGCTCCGGACTTTGTGCGGCGAAAGCGGCCAACTGTTCCTGAGCTGCGGCCGTGAATTCAACCTGCAGGGCCGGCTCGGGCGCGCGATCGGCAAAACCGCCGCATGCCTCCGGAATTCCATCGGTATAGGGAAGATATGGTTTGATGTCGAGGATCGGCGTGCCGTCGATCAGGTCGGCTCCTTCGACATCGAGCGTCACTTTTCCATCGTCACAACTGAGCGACAGCAGTCTGACCGCCGACAGGCCGATCGGGTTGGGGCGAAACGGCGAGCGGCAGGCGAACACCCCGAGCCGCTGGTTGCCTCCCAGGCGCGGTGGGCGCACGGTCGGTTTCCATCCCTGGCCACAAGTTTGATGGAAAAGAAAGATCAGCCAGATGTGGCTGAACCCTTCCAGACCGCGCACCGCTTCCGGGCTGGCAAATTCCGGATGCAACTCCACTTGCGCTCGTACCGTCGGCGTCAGACCCGGCTGACGCGGGGTGGAAAACTTTTCCCGGAACGGGGAGCGGATGGTGGCTATCGGCTCGAAATGGTAATACATTTCATTTTTTGTTCCTGGTTGGCAGAGGCGTCCTCAGCCTTTGTTATAAAAGCACTCGTTGGGGCGAAGCGATTGGGGCCCCCGGACTGATGCAGGTTAAAGATAAGCCTAGATGAGATTTTGATACCAGAAAAATATAGCGAGGTTGACATGCTGCTCACAACAAGGAGTCCGCCGGTGTCATTCCCGCCCCAGATCAGGTTCTCCGCAGTGACGCAAAATATAGCTTCGGGAATAATCGCGCGCTTTGATAGCCTGAGCCCAGGAGCCGACGGCGCTTTTTTCCTTTGACCAAGCCTCACTGCTGAAAGCAGGTCCAATCTGGATACTGATAACCCCGCGGTGCGGAAATTTATCGTTCCCGCGCAGGATCGAGCGGGTGCCGCGGATGGCGATCGGCACCAAAGGCAGACCGGCTTCAGCGGCGGCGACAAACGCTCCCATGTGAAACGGCCGCAGTCCCGGAATACGGGTAAAAGTCCCTTCCGGGAAAAACATCAGCGACTGCCCTTCCCGGGCCCGTTGTCCCAGATGACGGGCATCTTCGATCCCTTTCTGCTTGTCGAACCGCTCGACGAATTCGGTTCCAAGCCGCTGCAGCGGGATACGCACCAGCGTATTATCGGCCAGCTCCCGCTTGGCAACAAAACTGAATCGACCGGGGAGTGCAGCTATCAGGGCATATCCATCGAGATAGCTGGCGTGGTTGGCGACGATGACATAGGGGCCCGGCGGCAGCTGTTCCAATCCCTGAACCCGGAGCGGAATACCTGTCGCCCGTGCCAGCAGGCGCAGAACCCTGCGGATTACAATCCAGCGCCAGCCGATGGTCGGCGCCAGCAGGGTGGTCAGATAGACCGGCGGGATCAGTAGGTAGAAAAATCCCCAACTCCAGACGGCAAAAATGACTCCGCCAGCAGAATGGAGCGCGCGGCGCAGTTGTCCGCTCAAGCCGATCCGGGTCAGGCTCAGGTACTGCCGCCAAGGTTTTTGCTGGCGGCCCAGCAGTTCCTGTTCATAGAGTTCCCGGGTCGCTGAACGGCGAAGTTTGCCGCTGGAGGTTTTCGGGATGGTTTTCGGCGGGACCAGCAGCAAATCATGGGGTGGATTGCCGATTAGTTGCACGGCCAGTTCATTGACTTGCCGGCGTAACCTTTCGTGTTGCTGCGGCTCGGTTTCGCGGGTTTCCGCCAGGACCACCAAGCGTTCACTACCGCTACGCGGATCAGGACTGCCGAAGACCACCACGTTTCCCTTGCGGATCCCGTCCACCTCGGCGACCGCTTCTTCAAGTTCCTGGGGATAAATGTTGCGACCGGCGATGATGATCAGATCCTTGCTGCGCCCGGTGATATAGATATCGCCGCCGCTGAAATAGCCCAGATCGCCAGAATCGAGCCATTCGCCGTCAAATAGGGTGGCCGTTGCCTCGGAGTTGCGGAAATAACCGCTGCAGGCCGAAGGTCCGCGAAACTGTACCCGCCCCACCCGCCGTTCCGGCAGTTCATGGCCGGCGCTGTCGACCACGCGGATTTCGTGCTGCGGCAAGGGTTGACCGCAGGCGGCGAAACGTAGGGCATTTTCAGTATCGGCCGGACTCGGCTCGGCTTGGCCGTAGCGTGAGAAGCGGTCGCGATCGATCATGTCGATCACCGGCCCGCGGCCGAACGGAGGAAAGGCGAGGCCGACCGAATTTTCGGCCATGCCGTAGACCGGCATCATCGCCTCGCGGCGGAAGCCGTAGCGGGCAAAGTGTTGACAGAACCGTTCGATGCTGGCGGGGCTGACCGCCTCAGCACCGTTGAAGGCGCATCGCCAGGAGGAGAGATCGAGCCCCTCCAGTTCCTGGTTCTGCAGCCGCGACAGGCAGATTTCGTAGGCAAAATTAGGGGCCGGCGAGAGGGTGCCTCGATAACGATGGATGGCGTGCAACCAGCGGACCGGACGGCTGAGAAAGTCGAGCGGCGACATCAGCACCAGACGGCTGGCAAAATAGAGACTAGAAAGCCAGCAGCCGATCAGTCCCATATCATGATAAAGCGGCAACCAGCTGACAATGACATCGGTATCGTCGGCCGCAATTGCCCGCCCCATGGTCCGGATGTTGGCCAGCAGATTCCGGTGACTGAGAATTACCCCCTTTGGATTGCCGGTCGATCCGGAGGTGTACTGCAAAAAAGCGGTGTCATCCGGTTGCAGGTGCGGCGCGACAAACTGCCCACCGTCGCGGGAACAAAGCTCTTCCACGGATAGCAGGGTGCGTAATTCCGGCAGGTTCGATTTAAGCAGGCGACCGAACAACAACGCCTCGGACATGGTAATGAGATGGGTTGCGCCGCAGTTGTTGAGGATGACCAACTGGCGTTTCAGGTGCTCTTCCATCTGCGCCTTACGAGTCGGGGGATAGATCGGGACCGGCACGCCGCCGGCCAGCAGTATTCCCCAGAAGGCATGGAAATAGCCGGCATCGCTGGGAAGCATGATCGCCACTGGCGCTCCGGCGTTCAGATCCCGTTGCTGCAGACCGGCCGCGACCTTCACTGCGCCGTCATACAATTGCCGATAGCTGAGCTCTTCGGCGGGTCCTTCATCGGCATAAAACAGGATATGCGGTCGATCCGGCTGGTTGGCCAAGTGCCAGTCGAGAACTTCCGGCAGGGTGCGAGCGTGACTGGGAGCGGCTTCGCTGGGCGCGGACGCCAGGGTTTTCAGTTGGTCCGGAGTCCCCAGGTTTCGGCCGCTGTCTGCGGTCAGCACCGCACGCAACAGATCACGGGCGGTTTCGGCGGTGGTGAACACCTGTTCTTTCAGATTGACGCCGAAACGGTTCTCGATCCGGTGCAACAACTCCATCCGGCCGAGGCTGTCGAACCCCAGGTCGCGGTCGAGAGAACTGTCAAGTCCGACGGAACGTTCCAATTTCTGCCCCGGATGCAGTTCGTCACGGACTTGCCGCAGGATCTCAAAAAGAGTGTTTGCAGTCCGATCGGTCTGTTCTTGGACGGCTGCCATGTGGACTCCTGTTTCCCACCGGCAGAATTATGGCAATAGACTTGGCTTTATTTTATCAGGAGTTAGCATGGATTTAGCAAGTCGCTGCGAAATCCCCGGTCGATGATAGCCGTTACCTAGGCGCCTCGTGTGATAAAATGCAACCTGACTGCGTTGTCGGCAATGTGGTACAGCAGTGTTCCCCCCAAAGCGAGGTTTCCCGATGAGCAAACTGTTTACTCCCCTGCAGCTGCGGTCCCTGACCCTGCGCAATCGCATCTTGGTTTCCCCCATGTGCCAGTATTCCAGTATAGACGGTGTGCCGAACGACTGGCACCTGGTGCATCTCGGCAGCCGGGCGGTCGGTGGCGCCGCGCTGGTGATGGTCGAGGCGAGCGCGGTCAGCCCGGTAGGGCGGATCAGCCCTAGCGACAGCGGGATCTGGAACAATGCCCAAGCCGAAGCCTTTGTCCCCATCGCTCATTTCATTGCTGGGCAGGGGGCGGTTCCCGCTATTCAGCTGGCCCATGCCGGCCGCAAAGCCTCGGTCAAGCCCCCCTGGCTGGGAGGTGACGCAGTGGCGCCGGCAGACGGCGGCTGGCAACCGGTCGCGCCCAGCCCGCTCCCCTTCGGCCCCGGTTCGCCGGAACCGCACGAGCTGCACGTTGACGAACTGGAAGAAATTTGCACTTGTTTCGAAGCAGCAGCCAACCGGTCGCGGCGGGCCGGTTTTCAGGTGGTCGAGGTGCACATGGCCCACGGCTATCTGCTGCATCAGTTCCTCTCACCGCTCAGCAACCGGCGTAGAGACGAATACGGCGGCAACCTCGATAACCGCCTGCGCTTCCCCCTGCAGGTGGCAGAGCGGGTCCGGGCCGCCTGGCCGCAAGAGCTGCCGGTGCTGGTGCGCATCTCGGCCACCGACTGGCTCGACGGCGGCTGGGACCTGGCGCAATCGCTGGAACTCTGCCGCCGCCTCAAGGAATTGAAAATCGACCTAATTGATTGTTCTTCCGCCGGGTTGGCGCCCGACGCGGTCATCCCCGCCGGGCCCGGCTTTCAGACGCCGTTTGCCGCCAGGATTCGCGCGGAGATCGGCATCGCCACCGGCGCTGTCGGCCTGATCACCGCCCCGGCCCAGGCGGAACAGATCGTCGCCACCGGCCTGGCCGACGTAGTGCTGCTGGCGCGGGAGCTGCTGCGCGACCCCTACTGGCCCCTTCACGCCGCCTGGGAACTCAAGGCCGAACATCCCTGGCCGAACCAGTATCTGCGCGCCAAGCCCTGATATTCCATCTGCCCCTTTCATAACCGACCCGGTTCACTCTCAGCGCCCCTTTTCCACATGCCGGGAAAGGGCCACCCACCTGTTCCAGAAGAACCCTGAAACAAAAAATTTCGCAAGTCCGACAAAAAAAGTAAGATTTTGACCTGGATCATGTTTTTACCGGCGTTCAGGGCCTATAGTCAGGTCATCAGAAACGAACCAAGGAGAACGGATCATGAATCTTCCGCAGGAAATCGGCGAGCAGCCGATCAACAAAACCATCGAAGCCCATCCCCAGATCGGGGAGATTCTGGAGAAATACGAAATCGGTTGCGTCGGCTGCGGCGTGGGGATCTGCCTGGTCAAGGATGTGGTCAGCATCCACGCCCTCGGCGACGAAATCGAAGCGAAAATCGAACAGGAAATTACCGACTACCTTAATTCAAAAGGAGAATGATCATGGCAAATCTCGCTTGTGGCTGTCCCGGGTCCCAGGTCCGGACCGTGGAAAAAAAAGAATCCGCTGAAACCACTCCGAGCGGTCGTCTGGACTCCGAACTTCGTCAGTGGCCGACCCAGCTGCACCTGGTACCGCCGTCGGCGCCCTATCTGCAGAACGCCCATCTGTTGATCGCCGCCGACTGCGCTCCTTTCGCCTACGCCGAATACCACCGCGATTTCATCAAGGGGAAGGTGCTGGTCAATGCCTGTCCGAAACTGGATGACACCAGTTCCTATGTCGACAAGCTGGCGGCAATGATCGCCCAGAACGAGATCCAATCGGTGACCGTGACCATCATGGAAGTCCCCTGCTGCCGCGGCCTGGCAATGTTCGCCCAGCAGGCGATCGCTCAGTCGGGCAAAGAGGTGCCACTCGATGTGGTGGTGATCGGGGTTGACGGGGAGAGGAGAAACTGATGAAAACCAACGTCACCCGGGTGCTGAGCGATGAGCATCAGCTGATTCTGCGGATGATCGCACTGGTGGAACGCAATACGGCACTAATGGAGCAGGGAAAATTCCGCGACTGGCAGTTCTTCCTCGATGCGGTCGATTTCATCCGCAACTATGCGGACCGTTTCCACCATGCCAAGGAAGAGGATGTGCTGTTTGTCGCTCTGGTAGATAACGGCATGCCTGAAAAACAGTCACCGATCGAGGCGATGCACATGGAACACGATCAGGGGCGGGCCTTCGTTCGCGCCCTGGAGGCGGCGGCGGAAAAAGCCCTGGCCGGCGAGCCGGGCCAGCTCCCGGTGATCGCCGAAAACGCCAAGGGGTATGCGGCCCTGCTGCGGGAGCACATCGATAAGGAGGACAATATCCTCTACCCGTTGGCCGAGCGGGTGCTTCCCGAAACCATCCGTTCCGACATGGTCCAGGCCTACGGCCGCGCGGAAGCGAAAACGCCCGGGCTGGAAGAAAAATACCGCCGGCTGGTCGAAAAGTACGAACGGCAGGCGGCGGCCTGAGGGTCAGGTTATCTCATTGGGGATAGCGGCGGGCCAGGGCGACAGCTACTGCACACGGACGAGTCGTCGCCTTATCCGGTAAAAATAATTCGAAAGCAGCTGCATGATGGCAGCTGCTTTTGTTATTCTAACTAGTTACATCGTGTTGCCGGGCATGAACAGGCTACAAATAATTGATTTGACACGTCATTATCGGATTGGTCTGAAGTTGCCCCTTGCCAGTCGGTTCGGTGCGGAAATATAATACCCGCAATATTCCCCAGATTCGCCTGAAGCAGGACGCTCATGGAAATTCCACCGCTGGTCAACCCGCAATGGCTGCACGACAATCTTGCCGATCCGACTATCCAGGTCATCGAAAACGCCTGGATCAGCGATGCCTACGACAAGGCACATATCAGCGGAGCGCTCAAAACGCCGGCCCATCCCCACCTGAAAAAATTCACTGCAAACGGGAAACGCTCCCTGCATGTGATGGATGAAATGGATTTCGCCGCACTCTGTCACGAACTTGGCCTGCGGCGCGACCGGCACTATATCATCTACGATGATTTTTCCGGTCTATTTGCCGCCCGCTTCTGGTGGGTTTGTCATTATTTCGGGGTCCGGAATATCAGTGTTCTGAACGGAAGTTGGCGGGGGTGGCTCGACCGGCAATACCCTGTCTCCAGTCGTCTGGAACAGCCCGAAACCGGGGGCGATGTCGAAATTACCCCACAGCCTGACCGGCTCATCGACAGAGAGGAACTGCGAAGTATCCACCGTTCTCCGGATATCCAAATCTGGGACACCCGCCGCGAAGGGGAATACTCTGGAGACGAAGAGACCGACAACCAGCGCCGCGGGCATATTCCGGGGTCATTGAACCTGGTCTGGACCGAACTTCTGGTCCAAGCCCCTTATCCGGGAGGGCCCCGTTTTCTCAAACCCCTTACGGAGCTGGAACAGCAATTGACCGACCTGGGGCTCCGTCGTGACCGAACCATCATCACTTATTGTCAATCAGGCATTAGGGCGTCCTTTTGCATCTTCGTCCTGATGTTGCTCGGCTTTCCGCGCCACCGGCTTTATGACGCATCCATGCGCGAGTGGGCTAACCTGTCTGAAACGCCGCTGAGCTCGGGAACCAGCTCCTGATCGCAGCAGGTCCCTTTTCAACAGCGACCAAGTCATGGAGACGTCCCAGGTAAAAGATTGGTAAAACCTTGCCCCTCCCCCCTCCTTTCCGCTCTTGCTCCCGTGTTAACGTTATCGTAAATGGAATGTTTGCCGATAACCGTTCGGAGGAACCTCATGGGCAGGGCAGAGCAGCAGTCTGAATACAGTGTCGCCGAAGAGATCGCCAACAGCATCACTCACGGAATCGGCGCGTTGTTGTCGATCGGCGGGCTGGTGGTACTGATCGTCTATGCCAGCAGCTACGGCAATGCCTGGCACATCACCGCCTGCAGCATCTTCGGCGCGACCCTGATTCTCAACTACACCGCTTCAACCCTTTATCACAGCATCCCCGCTCCGGGGGCGAAGCGGGTCTTGAAGGTGATTGATCATGCGGCGATCTATCTGCTGATCGCCGGCACCTATACCCCCTTTACCCTGGTTACTCTTCGCGGTCCTTGGGGTTGGGCGCTATTCGGCATTGTTTGGGGGATTGCCGCTCTCGGTATTATTTTCAAAACCACCATGAACGGCAGGATTGCCGGCGTTTCCACGGCGCTCTATCTGGCGATGGGCTGGGTCGTGGTGGTGGCGGTTAACCCGTTGTTGGGCGCGATCCAGAGCGGCGGACTGGAACTGCTGGTTTTGGGCGGGCTGGCCTACAGCGCCGGAGTAATATTTTACGCTTGGCAGAAACTCCCTTTTAACCACGCCATCTGGCACCTGTTTGTGTTGGTCGGCAGTCTCTGTCATTTTTTCGCCATCCTTTATTACGTCATCCCCCTGCGCTGAGCGGAACGGAAGGAAAGACAATCAGACCGGGAAAACTGAGCTGAAAACAGCACCCCGGTTGCGGCCGATCCAGCAGCTCCAATCTTCCCCCCAAAGCTTCCGACAGGGTTTTGGCCATATACAATCCGAGTCCCGAGCCGCCGATTCCGGAATCAGCGTTCTCCCCACGAAAGAACTTCTCGAACACCCTGCCCCGTTGTTCCGGAGCGATGCCGGGGCCGTTGTCCGCGACCTGAATCTGCAGTCCCCGGTCATCAAGCCGTGCGGATAAGCTGACTTCCCCCTCACTTTTTGCATATTTCAGTGCGTTGTCAAGTAGGGTCGAGAGGATGATTTTCAGACCGATCGGGTGCAGATTTACCGGCGGCAGGTTGGAGCAGTCGAGCTGAATCCGACAGCTTCGCTGCTCGGCCTGGGGGCGGAACAGCCGTTTCAGTTCCGCCAGCAGTTCCGCCGGCAGCACCGGCTGGAGCCTGAGCTGTTCGGGGTTTTTTTCCACCTGGCGGACCAGCAGGTAATTCATCGCCAGCGAACCGAGATAATCCGAACTGGTGTGGATATGTTCCACGAACTGTTCCGAGCGCTTGCGAGGAATGTCCTCCCTGGTTTTTAGGTGCTGCGCCATCCCTGAGATCATGGTCAGCTGGTTGCTCAGTTCATGAAACAGCGCCTGCTGCCAGTGGTCCTGCAGCTCGCCCCATTTTTGCAGTGCCGTCAGCTTTTTCGAAAGGTTCAGGTACTCGTGTCGTTGCTGTGCCAGTTGTCCGGCCTTTACGATCACCTCCTTGACGGCGTAAGGTTTGGGCAGATACAGATCGGCTCCCAGAGAATAGCCCTTCAGCCGATCGTCAACCGAACCGTGCGCACTGAGCATGATGATCGGCGTGCGGGCTACCAGCGGATCCTGGTGCGAGCGCACCATGCGACAGATTTCCCAGCCGTCCAGCAGCGGCAACAGCAGGTCGAGCAGGATCAGGTCCGGTTTCTCCCGGCCGATGATCCGACAGGCCTCCAGCCCGTCCATCGCGATCAGTACCTCGAAACCGTTACGAAGCAGATTGAATTCCAGGACTTCAACCAGCTCATGCTCGTCTTCAACGATGAGCACCCGCCCCCGCGGCTGACCGGAAACCTTCAAGACCCGGTTACCGAACTGCTGTTCCGGCGGAGCGGAGGGGGTATCCTTGGGCTGTTCCATTTCGCAACTGCTCATTTTCAGACCTCCCAGTCCATTCGTTTCGCTGCAGCGCCGTCAGTCTAAGGAAGAGAGGTTAAATTCAGGTTAGCGAATGGTGGTTGTTCGATGAGATTTATCGAAATCGAAGGGCAAAGAACCGGAAACAACGAAAAACTAACTTGGAGGCAATCTGCCGATAACATTTCCCTGATGTCATGCCGCAACTCAAAAGATGTAAAAGGAGGTAGGTATGGCAGAAATCAATCAGGAGCGACCCACACCCTTTCTGATTTCAGACAGCGGCACAGATGGTCCCGGTAGTCTGCCCCGAAAACTGGCGCTACGAGGGATCGAGCGACTGCTCGGTTTGCAGCGCTGCCAGACGCTCTACGAGCAGCTTGAGCCGACCTGCGAACCGCAGGATTTTCCGGGGCTGGCGCTGCAGCAGCTGGGAGTCAACTATGAGCTCAGCGCTCACGACCGGGAGCGGATTCCCGAATCCGGCCCCTGCATCCTGATTGCTAATCATCCGTTCGGCGGAGTCGAGGGGCTGGTTCTGCTCGACCTGCTGGCGCGAATTCGCCCTGATTTTAAAGTGATGGCCAATTTTTTGCTGCAGCGCGTGCCGCAACTGCAACCCTGCCTGATCAGTGTCGATCCTTTTGCCGGGGCGACGGCGGCGCGAACCAATCTTGCCCCGTTGCGTCAGGCGTTGAACTGGCTGAAACAGGGTGGCCTGCTGGTGATCTTCCCGGCTGGTGAGGTTTCCTCCTGGCAATCAGGTGAGCAGGGGGTGACCGATCCCCCCTGGAGCACAACCCTGGCGAGGCTTGTCCGACTCAGCAAGTCGCCGGTGCTGCCAGTCTTTTTCCCGGGACAAAACGGCCCCTTTTTTCAGTGGGCCGGCCGGATTCATCCACGTCTGCGGACGATCCTGCTGCCGCGCATGCTGCTCAACAAACGCGGGCGCTCTCTGGAGGTCAGGGTCGGTCACAGCATTCCGGCCAAAAAGCTGGCTGACCTCGGTGACGACCGGCAACTGAACGATTATCTGCGCATGCGCACCTACGCTCTAGGTCTGAACCAAGCCCGCAGCACCACTACCAAAAACTTGAAGGAGGGAACCAAGGTCCCTTTAGCCGATCCGCCGGCCGCAGAACTCCTCGCCGCTGAAATCATCCAACTGCGTAGCAGAAGCCTGCTGCTGGAGAGTGGAGAATTCGACGTGCTGCTGGCGGAAGGGGAGGAAGCCCCCAATCTGCTCTTGGAAATCGGCCGGCTGCGGGAACTGACCTTCCGCAGAGTTGGCGAAGGAACCGGTCGCAACCTCGATCTCGATCGATTTGACGCAGATTACAGCCACCTGTTCATCTGGAACCGGGAGAACCGCGAGCTGGTCGGCGCCTACCGGATAGGCCGGGTCGATCGACTGCTGACGCACAAGGGAGCCGAGGGGCTGTATACCACCACCCTGTTCGATTTTCAGCCGCAGTTGCTGGATCGCCTGCGCAATGCCCTCGAACTGGGGCGCTCCTTCATCCGTCCTGAATATCAGCGTTCCTACGCCCAACTGTTGCTGCTCTGGAAAGGGATCGGCCATTACCTGGTCGCCAACCCCCAGTACCGGTACCTGTTCGGGCCGGTCAGCATCTCCGGCGATTACAGTGCCGACTCGCGCCAGTTGATGACCAGCGCCCTGTCAAGGCATTATCTGATCGATGACCTGGCGAAACTGGTCCAGCCGCGACTGCCGGTTGCCCTGAAACCACTACAAATCCACGGTATTCCCACCCGGCAGAGCGATCCGCTGCTTGAGGACATGGATGAAATTTCCACGCTGGTCGCCGATCTCGAAACCGATAGCAAGGGTATTCCGGTTCTGCTTCGTCATTACCTGAGTCTGGGGGGGAAACTGCTCTCCTTCAACCTTGATCCCGACTTCAGCGATGTTATCGACGGACTGCTGCTGGTTGACCTGCGGCAGACCGAACGCAAGCAGCTGCAACGCTACATGGGGCGCGAGGGGTATCAGAATTACCTGGCGAACCAGCAGCACGCAGCCCAGTGCGCCTGAAATCGGTTTTCCCCTGGGTAATATAATGCTCGGCCGAGGGCTTCCTCGGCCGGTATATTATTTGCGGAAAAAACTGCAATATAGCTGGTTCCTCATTCTCTGCTAACATAGGCATGCCTTAATCCCATCCTGTTATCGTCAACAAAACCATGATGACAACCAATCTTATGACTGATGCCATTCCATTTAATGTTCTTCAAGTTCGTGAATTGGCCAGCGACAGAACCAGAGCTTGGGGAAAGACATTCCGGAAAATAAACAAGGAATATTGGTAAAATATTCCATCGCTTACCATTAAGGAGAGAAAATCATGGCAACTCCCGTAACAGACGTCAAGGGGATCGGCCCGGCAACCGCCCTGCTGCTCCAGGAGCAGGGGATCTCTTCGGCCGAAGATCTGGCAGTGGCGACTGTCGCGATGCTCACGACGATCTCCGGATTCAGCGAAATTCGTGCCCGGCAGACGATTGCTGCCGCAAATGCGGCGCTGAATCCGGCGGCGCCTGAACCGGTCAAGGCCAAAAAATCGGCCAAAGCGGAGAAGGGTAAGGAGAAAAAAGGGAAAGAGAAAAAAAAGAAAAAAGAGGTGAAAGATAAAAAGAAGAAAGACACCAAAGGGAAAAAGAAGGGCAAAAAGAAAAAAGACGAAAAGAAGAAAAAAGTAAAAAAATAAGTTGTGCGCCAATCCTCAGCTCTTCGGCGATTTTCACTATCCGCTGCAGTGCGTCCTTGGCACGGCTCCAGATGACGGGTAAGAAGAGTGCTCACGGGCTTAAGCCCTCGTTGAATCGCACCCGGTCCATTTCATCTCTAATAACTACGTGGCAGCTGTTGCTCGCTTCCGCTCGACCACTTTCCAGCGAATCGAATTAGTGCTGCGCTATCCGCGGATGCATTTTTCGCTGTGGCAGGCAGGATTTGCGACCATTGTCGGGCAGTGGGATAATTTAATCTCTTCCTAACAATCTTGTGAATTCATGGGAGTAAATGGTTTGATTATGACTTAACAGGAGATCAACGGAACTCCGTGGAGACAGGGGAAAATTCAAACCTCCCGGATTTCTTTGTACGAGACGTTAACCTGTCGGAATATAGAGGCTCTTGCAGATGACCATCCGCAACAATAACTTGTCAGTCCTCTATTTCTGGGATGACTCACCCATTGATGAAGAAACCCTGGCGCCGTTTACCAAGGACGGGCATTGGGAGTTCAGCGGATCGTTCGAGGAAGAACAGATCTTCTACGATACCTTCGACTGGCGGTTGCATGCGGCCGGCATAGTCGCGGAGCAGCACAAAGCCGGGCAGAACATCAGGTTTCTGGTAAGAAATCCCGGAGTAACTCGCGCCCTGGCCAGCCAGCCCGGCACCGCCCCCCGCTTCGTGCATGAACACCCGGATCTCCCTTGCTGCCGCAGACTCGCACCCCTGGTCGAAATGCGCGCCCTGCTGCCCCAAATCCATATTTCGTTACTGCGCAGGAGTTGGGCGCTACGCAACAGGGATGACAAAATCGTGCTGCGTCTGCATCAGGAAACCCTGAACTGCAGCGATCCGAAATTGGACACCCGGGAGTTCGAATCGCTTCAGCTGGTGCGGCTGGAAGCGCTAAAAGGGTATGTGCAGGAATTTGCCCAGGCAGAGCAGAAATTTTCGGTGCTCAAAGAAACGCAGGTCACTACCGGTGATCGTTACATGCTGGCCTTGCAGGCAATCGGCGTGAACCCTCTCCCACCACCGAAGAAACCGGATGTGCAACTCATGGCGACGATGCCCGCCCTGCTCGCCCTGCGGACGCTCTTGCTCCAGCAGCTTGAAGCCATGGAAGCCAACGAAGCGGGAACTCGGGAAGATATCGACAGCGAATTTCTCCACGATTTCCGCGTCGCCGTCAGGCGGACCCGCAGCCTCCTTGGGCAGTTGAAAAAAGTTATTTCGGATCCCCCTTTGCAGCATTTTCGCCGGGAGTTCGCCTGGCTGGGGCAGATCACCGGCCCGACCCGCGACCTGGATGTCTACCTGCTCGACTTTCCCCGCTACCAGGCCGCTCTGCCCGCCGATCGGCGAAATGACCTGGAGCCGCTGAAGAGCTTTCTTCAGCGCCATCAACGGCAGGAGCAGCGGTTGCTGGCCCGACGGCTCGAGGGGAAACGTTATCAAGCGCTACGGGAAGAATGGCGGGAATGGTTGCAGCAGCCGGTCCGGGACGATCAGACCGGAACTCAGGCGGTACAGCCGATTGGCGAAATTGCCGCTCGTCGTATCAACAAAGCGTTCAAGCGGGTCATTCAGCAGGGAACAGCCATCGGAGCCGAGTCCCCGGCCGAGGCGTTGCACGAACTGCGCAAAAGGTGCAAGAAACTGCGCTACCTGCTGGAATTTTTTGCCAGCCTCTACGCCGAAAAAGCGGTCGGCAAAATCGTCAAAGCACTCAAAGGGCTGCAGAATAATCTCGGCGCCTTCCAGGATCTGGCGGTTCAGGCAGCGGCGTTGCGCGAGTTCAGTGTGCGGATGACGGAAGAAAGCCAAGTACCGCCGGCCACCCTGCTCGCCATGGGGATGCTGATCGAGCAACTGCTGCTCCGCCAGCAGGAGGCCCGTCAGCAGTTTGCGGGTCGCTTCGCGGATTTTGCCGCCGACGCGAACCGGGAGCGTTTCGGCACTCTTTTCCAAACGACCACGGCGGAAGGAGGAGATTGATGGGAATTGAAATCGAGCGCAAATTCCTGGTCCGCAAAGAGCTGTGGGTCCCGCCAAAGAGCGGAATTCGCATCAGGCAGGGGTATCTTTGCCTTGATCCGGAGCGTACGGTGCGCATCCGGCTGGCCGGCGAGGCCGGATATCTAACCATCAAAGGGGCCAGCTCCGGCGGTGCGCGCAGCGAATTTGAATATCCGCTTCCGGCCGAGGAAGCCGGAGAACTGCTCGGCAACCTCTGCCACAAGCCACTGATCGAAAAGATCCGTTACCGGATCAAGGTCGGCCGGCACCTCTGGGAGGTCGACGAGTTTTTCGGCGACAATGTCGGACTGCTGCTGGCCGAGGTCGAACTGGTCGATATGACCGAAGAGGTTGAACAACCGGAATGGGTCGGAAGCGAAGTCACCGACGATCCGCGCTATTACAATGCCGCGCTGATTCGGCATCCTTTCAGTGAATGGGGCGGAAGCTGAGGTGTTCCCGTTGACCGAATGATTTTCCCTGTTTTTCCGGCACAGTTTCCAAACCGGGGCTATTGTTTTCAGAAAATTGTTCGAATTACTGCTCCTTCCAGGAGTGCCGATTTCAAGGAGCCATAATGCGCGCTCACTACTTACAGCATGTTCCTTTTGAAGGGCTGGGCAGCATCGAGCCTTGGCTGAAAGCGGCTGGCTATACCATCACCGTCACCAGGTTTTTTGCCGGTGAAGAGTTGCCGACACCTGACGAAATCGACCTGCTGGTGGTGATGGGCGGGCCGATGAGTGTCAACGACGAGGATGAGTTTCCCTGGCTGGGCCGGGAGAAAAACTTCGTCCGGGAAGTGATCGAAGCAGGCAAACCGGTCCTGGGGATCTGCCTCGGCGCGCAACTGATCGCCAGCGCCATGGGTGGGAGGGTCTATCCGAATCGCTTCAAGGAGATCGGCTGGTTTCCGGTCGAGACTGTTGCGTCAAAAAATCCCGAAACATTCAAATTCCCACCGACGGTTGAGGTGTTCCACTGGCACGGCGAAACCTTCGACCTGCCCCCCGGCGCGCAGCTGATCGCCCGCAGCGCCGGCTGCGAAAAGCAGGCTTTCCAGCTCGGCGCAAAGGTGATCGGGCTGCAGTTTCATCTGGAGACCACCCCGGATGCGGCGCACGCCCTGGTCGTCCACTGCGGCGACGAGCTGCTACCGGCGCAATATGTCCAGAGCGCGGAACAGATCCTGACGGCGCCGGCGGAGACCTACCGGGCGATCAATCAATTGATGGGGAAGGTTCTAGGATTTTTGCTGGGAACCACTGGGAGTCGCTCATGAATTCCGCTGTAGCATCATCTCGCGAAGGAGTTGCGAACATTGTCCGCGCTTATTGGGCCGCCGCGCCCGGCAACAGTCTGCGGCTTGACAGCGGCGAAAAATGCTGGGCAGAACCGCATCTTGCCGTGGCGCGGGGTGATGATCCGTACTTTGCCCGTTTCAAGGAGATGATCGGCCCCTTTTACTGGACGCCGGAAGACGCCTTCGCCCTGGCCTTCCCCGATGACCCGGAACCTGCCGCCGCTCTGCGGGTGATCAGCTACGTTCTGCCCCAGACCCCGGCCACCCGCGCCGACCAGCGCCGGGAACAGACGCTGCCGGCGGAGCGCTGGGCGCGCTCACGCGATTACGGCGAGAAGTTCAACTGTGAACTGCGCCTGCACCTGGCCGCGACCCTAACGAATGCCGGGTTCCCGGCGGTTGCTCCCGAGCGGCTCCCCGGCTTCGACTACCGCATGTCGGAACAGGCCGGGCTTGCCTCCAACTGGTCCGAGCGGCACACCGCTTTTGTCGCCGGGCTAGGCACCTTCGGCCTCTCCGACGGCCTGATCACCCCCTGGGGAAAAGCGGTGCGCTTCGGTTCGGTGGTGGTGCGCATGGAGCTGCCGGTCACTTCGCGCCCCTACGGCGATAATCACCACGCCTGGTGTCTGTGGTACGCCAGAGGCACCTGCGGCATTTGCGCCCAGCGCTGTCCGGCCAACGCCATCAGTACAGTCGCCGGTCATAACAAGCCGGTCTGTCACAGCTACATCCGCGAAGTGACCGCTCCCTATTCCCAGCAGAGCTTCGGCACCAGCGCTACCCCCTGCGGTCTCTGCCAGGTCAAGATCCCCTGCGAAGCGCAGATTCCGCCGGAGTTGGTTTCAGAGCGTTCCAGGGTTTCACCTTGGAAACGAGAGAAACAGACCTAACCGATCCCGAGAATATTTCAAGGATAAAGAGGCACGGATAAGGCAAAGATCAAAATCAGTTTCCAAGGTTTTAAGATTAATCCGTGAAAATCTGATTTGATCCGTGTCCAAACGATTTTGAAATTTCCATCTCGCCCGATGTTGCCAATCTGGCGGCAGACGGCCGTTTAAGCAGCGGCAGGCCGGTAGTAACGCAGACACTCCAGTCGCAACCGGCAAAAGGGAAAATTCCCTCGTATACCAGCCCTCCCTCCCGTAGCAGTCTTTGATGATTACGAATCCGTTTATCGGATACCAAGATCTTGGGATCCCAGCTTGTCGGAATCTCCTTTTTCCTTGCAACCTTTTTACCTGACGCTCACAGAATCCTAACATAATGGACGATAATTGGTCGCGTGACATGAAGCCTAACCTTTATTCCCACTAAGGAGATCGAGAGCAATGAACAAGAAAGTCAAAATTCTCAAAACCCTGCTGCTGGCGCTGGCCGTTAGCGGTCTGTTTGTCGCGGTGCCTTTTGTGTCCGCCCACGCTGCCGCCACCATCAACGGCGCCGGCGCGACCTTCCCCTTCCCGGTCTACGGGCAGTGGGCCTACCTCTATGAAAGAGAAACCGGCGTGCGCCTCAACTACCAGTCGATCGGATCGGGCGGTGGCATCAAGCAGATCAAGGCCAAGACCGTCGATTTCGGTGCTTCCGATGCACCCCTCAAGGCCGAAGAACTGGATAAAGCGGGCCTGATGCAGTTCCCGATGATCATGGGCGGGGTGGTGCCGGTGGTCAATGTCAAGGGGATCAAGCCCGGAGAACTGCATATCTCCGCTGATGTGCTTGCCGACATCTACCTCGGCAAGATCACCAAGTGGGACGATGCCAAAATCAAGGCTGAAAACCCGGGACTTAACCTGCCCGACAAGGATATCACCGTGGTACACCGTTCCGACGGTTCCGGGACCACCTGGATCTACACCAACTACCTGACCAAGGTCTCTTCCGAATGGGCTAGCAAGGTCGGCAACGACAAAGCGGTCGCCTGGCCGGTCGGGGTCGGCGGTAAAGGGAACGAAGGGGTTGCCGCTTATGTGCAGCGGGTCAACGGTTCGATCGGCTACGTTGAATATGCTTACGCCCTGCAGAACAAGATGACCTATGCGCTGCTGAAAAACCACGCCGGCCAGTACGTTGCCCCGACCGCCGAAGCCTTCCAGGCGGCTGCGGCCAACGCCGACTGGGCTCACGCCAAAGGCTACTACATGGTCCTCACCGACCAGCCGGGCGCCCAGAGCTGGCCGATCACCGGTGCTTCCTTCATCCTGGTTTACAAGGATCAGGCCGATGGGGAAACCGCCAAAAGGGTACTTGACTTCTTTGCCTGGTGCTACAAGAATGGCCAACCGACGGCCCTGAAACTTGACTATGTGCCGATGCCGAAAGAGGTGGTCGAGATGGTCGAGACGACCTGGGGCAAAGAGATTCATTCCAACGGCCAGCAAGTCTGGAAATAACGGTCTGACAGTACCCGGTCCCGACCACCGGGACGACAAACAGGACGCAAATCCGAGCCGCGTGAAGCGGGGCTATTCCCCGCTTCACGCCTGCTTGTTTGGGCCCGGGGGAACCCGGGCCACAATCATGTCAAGGGTCCCTGATGGAATTACAACGGCAGAAAAATTTCGACCCGGTCTTCCGCTGGCTGGCCACCCTCTGCGGGGCGCTGGTGGTGCTGATGGTTGCCGGGATTTTCTGGGAGCTGGTCGAAGGATCCCAGCTCTCCCTGCATAAATTCGGTGTCGGTTTTATCTTTTCCCAGGCGTGGAATCCGGTCAAGGAGGACTTCGGCGCCGCCAGCAGCATTTACGGTACCCTGGTCTCCACCGCCATCGCCATGTTTCTGGCGGTACCGTTGAGCCTGATTATCGCCCTGTTCCTGGTGGAACTGGCGCCCCCCTGGCTCAGCCGCATCGTCGGTGCCGCCATTGAATTGCTGGCGGCCATCCCCAGCATCATCTTCGGCATGTGGGGACTGTTCGTCTTCGCTCCGTTCATGGCCGATTATGTGCAGCCGTTTCTGGCCGATGTTCCTGGCGGCCCCTTGTTCAGCGGAGTAAAGATGGGGATCGGCATGCTCACGGCGGGAATCATCCTGGCGCTGATGATCCTCCCCTATATTACCTCGGTCACCCGTGATATCTTTCTGATGGTGCCGGCGGTGGTCAAGGAGTCGGCCTACGGCATGGGCTCGACGACCTGGGAAGTGAGCCGCAAGGTCACCATTCCCTACGGCATCCAGGGGATTGTCGGCGCCTGCTTTCTCGGCCTGGCGCGGGCGATCGGCGAAACCATGGCGGTGACCTTCGTCATCGGCAACCGCCATGAAATCTCCGCCTCGCTTTTTTCCGCCGGCAACAGCATCGCTTCAACCCTGGCCAACGAATTCACCGAGGCCGCCGAGCCGATCTACCTCAGTTCGCTGGTCGAGCTGGGACTGGTGCTGTTCGGCGTCACCTTCCTGCTGCAACTGCTGGCGCAGTGGTGGCTGAAGCGAACCAAGCGCAAGATGGGAGTGGCCTGATGAAAGAAAAATCGATCGCGGGACGGCGCTTTCGCGACCTGCTGGTCCGCGGCCTGGCGTGCCTGGCGGCGGTGATCGGGATCGCCTTTCTCGCCTGGATTCTCTACGTGGTCATGGCGCATGGGCTGGGTGCTATCAACTGGGATTTCTTTACCGAGCGTCCGGCGCCGCCGGGGATGGAAGGCGGGGGGATGGGCAGCGCCATCGTCGGCACCTTGGTGTTGACCGGCCTGGCGATGCTGATCGGCGTGCCGATCGGGCTGCTGGCCGGGGTCTACCTGGCCGAGTTCGGCGGCCATACCCGGTTGGGGGAATGTGTGCGCTTCACCACCAACATGCTGATGGGGACCCCCTCGATCATCATCGGGGTCTTCGTCTACATCATCATGGTGGTGCCGATGAAAAATTTTTCCGGCTACGCTGGGGCGGTCTCGCTGGCGATCATCATGCTACCGGTGGTGACCCGCACCACCGAGGATATGCTGCAGCTGGTGCCGAGCGCCCTGCGCGAATCGGCGCTGGCTCTCGGCGCGCCGCGCTGGAAGGTGACCCTGGGGGTGGTCTTCCGGGCCGCCAAGAACGGTCTGATCACCGGCATTCTGCTGGCGGTGGCGCGGGTCAGCGGCGAAACCGCGCCGCTGCTCTTTACTGCTCTCAACAGCCCCTACTGGCTCTCTTCGCTCAACGAGCCGACCGGCAACTTGACCGTCACCATTTTCAACTACGCCATGTCCCCCTATCCCGACTGGCAGGCAATGGCCTGGGGGGCGTCCTTTCTGATCACGGCGGGGGTGCTCAGCGCAACCGTCTTTACCCGTTCCCTGTTGTGGTTCAGGAGTCATAGATAATGGATAAAGCAACTACCTTGCAGGTTAAGCACGGCCTGGCCGAGGTCGCCCAGGAGCCGGTTATGACCGCCTCCTCCTCGCGACTGTTGGATGCGGCGCAAGTGAAAATATCGACCCGCAATCTCAATTTCTATTATGGTGACCATCAGGCGCTGATCGACAATAATCTCGATGTCGCCGCCAACAAGGTGACCGCCATCATCGGGCCGTCGGGGTGCGGCAAATCGACCCACCTGCGGACTTACAACCGCATCTTCGAGCTCTATCGCCACCAGCGGGTCAGCGGCGAAATCCTCCTCGATGGCAAGAACCTCCTCGATCCCAACTGGGATATTCTGGAGCTGCGCCGGCGGGTGGGGATGATCTTCCAGAAACCGACCCCCTTTTCCATGAGTGTCTTCGACAACGTTGCCTATGGCCTGCGCCTGCACTATCGCATGAGCCGTGGCGAAATGCAGGGGCGGGTCGAGACCGCCCTGCGACAGGCGGCCCTCTGGGAGGAAGTCAAGGACAAGCTCGACCAGCCGGGCATGGCGCTGTCCGGCGGCCAGCAGCAACGGCTGTGCATGGCTCGGGCGATTGCCGTCGAGCCGGAAGTGGTGCTGATGGACGAGCCGACTTCGGCCATTGACCCGGTGGCGACGGCCAAGATTGAGGACCTGATCAGCTCCCTCAAGAACAAGTACACCATCGTCATCGTCACTCACAACATGCAGCAGGCGGCGCGTATTTCGGACTACACAGCTTTTTTCTATCAAGGGCAGATTGTCGAATTCGGGCCGACCAAGAATATTTTCACCAAGCCGGCCAAAAAGCAGACCGAGGACTATGTGACCGGACGGTTCGGCTGATCCGTAATTCCGAAAGGATTTTGAGTTATGACCGTGTTAATGCAGAAGGAACTTGACAACCTTAAGAAAAAAATCCTCGAACTCGGCGCCGAAGTTGAGGGACGGGTGCGGCAGGCGGTGACAGCCCTGCTGACGCGCGACCGGAAATTGGCCGAAACGGTCAAGTGCGGGGATGCGCAGATCGACAACCTGGAAATCGAGCTGGAAGAGGATTGCTTGAAGGTGCTGGCCCTGCATCAACCGGTAGCGGCCGACCTGCGTTTCATCGTTTCGGTATTGAAAATCAACAACGACCTGGAGCGGGTCGCCGATTTCGCTGTCAATATCGCCGAACGGGCCATCGATCTGAGCGGCGCGATTCCCATCGAATGCCCCTACGATATCTCCGCTATGGCGGAGGTGGTCGAAAAGATGCTGAAGATGTGCCTCGACGCACTGGTGGAAGAGGATATTGAGCTGGCCCGGCAAACGATCCAGTTGGATGACGAGGTCGACAACATGCACCGGACGAATTTCGCCAGCGTCAAGGAAGCAATCCGCGAGGATACCAGCTACATCGATGGCCTGGTCTATTTTCTTTCCATCTCCCGCTACCTGGAACGGATGGGGGATCTGGCGACCAATATCGCCGAGGATGTAGTCTATCAGGTCGATGGGGAGATTATCCGCCACGGCGGCATCCAAGCCTGCTTGTAGTGGTAGGGCAGATGAAAAACTTTCATCTGCGGCGTTGCTTTTGTTTGCGTCGCTGCGACGTAGCTTTCGCTACGCCTCACTCCACAAACTGCAAGCGCCTAGCAGCTAAAGATTTTTGCTCTGCCTGGTAAGGTTAGAGTTCTCCTTCAATATTGCTATCCTGAAAAATTATTGCTTGTCGTATACTGGGCCATCCGAACGGATGGCCTGTCTTCATTGTGGAGGATGCCTGTGACCGACGACTTCATCATTATCGCCCATCGCGGTGCCAGCGGGACTTATCCCGAGAATACCCTGTTGGCATTTGAACAAGCTCTTGCGGCCGGAGCCGGCTGGCTGGAGCTGGATGTTCACCTTTCGGCCGACGGTGAACTGGTGGTGATTCATGATGAATTTCTCGATCGGACCACCAGCGGTCAGGGGCTGGTTGCGGCCCACCCCCTGGCGCAGTTGCGGCAGCTCAATGCCGGGCTGGGAGAGAAGATTCCGTTACTGGATGAGGTGCTGGAGCTGGCCGCGGGGCGCGCTTCGCTCAATATTGAACTGAAAGGGGAAGGCACGGCCGAACCGGTCGCCAAAATATTGCGACAGCGGCTGCAAACCGGGGGCTGGCGGGAGGAAAACCTTCTGGTCTCCTCATTGATTCCCGCTGAGATCATTCATTTTGCAGCGCAGCATCTGAAGATCCGGGTGGCGCCGATCGCCGATTTTCCTGATCGGCAGTTCTGGCTGCTGGCCGACCGGCTGAACGCCTGGTCGGTGCATGTGGATAAAGCTTCGGTAACTGCCGACCTGATCGCAAAAGTCCGACAGCAGGGGCGGAAATTGCTGGTCTACACGGTCAATGATCAAGCGACCCTGTCGTCACTGAAACAGCTTGGGGCCGATGGAATCTTTACCGACCTGCCGGAGGTATTGAGTGGCGACAGCTGAGTCGGATGTCAGAGATCACTATCGAGGTCGAGGCGGAAAAAGTCGCGAGCCTTGAGCTGTTCATCCTGGCTCTGCTGGGTCGGAGCCGTACCGGGAGCAAAGACTTCGTAATAGGCTTTGTCGTTGTCGGCGGCGAGCAGCAGTCCGGTTTTCGGATCGATCGAGTGGAATTCGATACTGTCGGGCACCCGGAAATTGGCCAGGGGATACTGCTTGATCGCTTCCTGCATGAAAGAAACCCAGGCCGGCGCCGCGGCCCGCGAGCCGGTTTCCTGTTTCCCCAGTGGGCGCTCCTGGTCGTATCCGACCCAGGAGACAGCCGCCAGCTGCGGAATATAACCGATAAACCAGGCGTCCTTGAGATCGTTGGTGGTTCCGGTTTTGCCGGCCACCGGGCGCCCCAGGGCCTTGGCCCGCCAGCCGGTTCCATTCTGGACGACACTTTCCATGACGTTGGTGATCAGGTAAGCGGTTTCCGGCGAAATCACCCGCCGCGGTGGTTTGCGGATCAACCGCTGATCCGCGGCCATGCCGCCGGCAAAATCGGCCGGATCGATCGATTCGAGAATCCGCCCGTCGCGGTCCTTGATCCGGGTGATGTAGGTCGGCGGCACCAGAACGCCGCCGTTGGCAAAGACCGTGTAAGCGGTCAGCATCTCCAGCGGTGTCACCGCGGTCGAGCCGAGGGCCATGGTCAGGTCACGGGTCAGTGGAGTTTCGATCCCGAGTTTTTTTGCATAGTTGGCGGTATAGTTCAGGCCGATATCTTCCAGGATTTTGATCGTGACCACATTTCGCGAATGGGTCAGGGCGTTACGGAAGGTGGTCGGGCCGTAGAATTTTTCTTCGTAGTTTTTCGGTTTCCACTCTTCCGGCTCCCCGCCGGGCTCAAGAGTCTCATTTTCATAGATCAGCGGGGTGTCGAGAATGATGCTGGCCGGGGTGTAGCCCTTGTCCAGCGCTGCGGCGTAGATTATCGGTTTGATCGCCGATCCCGGCAGGCGTTTGGCCTGAATGGCGCGGTTGAACTGGCTTTCGGCGAAATCGTAGCCGCCGACCATTGCCTTGATCTGGCCGGTAAAGGGATCGATGGCGATCAAGGCCCCCTGCGCCAACGGGTGTTGCTCAAGGCTGAGCCGCAGCGGATTACTGCTGCTGTCGAGCACCTGAACCTCGAGCACCGAACCGATCGGTAAACGGGTTTCCCGGTCTTCGCCGGTATTCCCGGATGAGGGGAGATCGGCATCGACCACTGAGATCGGCGCGGCCCATTTGCTGTTACTGATCGAAATGACCCCAGGTCGGTCGCCGATTCGGCAGAGGATCGCATCCCCTTTCTGTCCGACCACCAGGGCCTGAGAGAACTGGTTGTCGCTCAGTGGTGTCTCCTGCTGTTCGGTCACCTGCTTGCCGAGGAATTCCTCCTGGGCGGCAGCGTCCAGAACCTGCAGCGGGCCGCGATACCCCTGACGTTTGTCGTGATTGCGCAGATTGTTCTTGACCGCTTCGCGGGCTGCTTCCTGCATTTTCAGGTTGATGCTGGTTTCCACCTGCAGACCGCCGGTGTAAAGCAAGTCGGTGCCGAAGCGGTCTTCCAGGTAGCGGCGGACCTGCTCGTTGAAAAAGGCCGTGACATCGAGCAGGTTGTTGAGGCGCGGCTTGATCGCCACCTCCTCTTCAGCAGCCAGTTTGGCTTCTGCCGCAGAGATGTAGCCCTCTTCAACCATCCGGCCGAGCACATATTTCTGCCGTTCCATGGCGCGCTGGTAATGGCGATAAGGGGAGTAGCGGCTCGGTGCCTGCGGCAGGCCGGCCATGATGGCACATTCCGCCAGGTCCAGTTGTTCGACGTTCTTGTCGAAATAGTTTTCGGCGGCGGCTTCTACTCCATAGGCGCGATGCCCCAGGTAGATCTGGTTGAGATAGAGATAAAGGATTTCCTGCTTGGTCAGTGCCTTCTCCATCCGCCAGGCGAGGATCGCTTCCTTGAACTTGCGCGTAAAGGAGCGCTCCGGGGTCAGTAACAGCTGCTTGGCGACCTGTTGGGTGATGGTGCTTCCCCCCTGGGAGATGCCGCCGGCCTTGAGGTTTTTCAGCGCCGCGCGGGCGATGGAGACGAAGTCAATCCCCTCGTGTTTGAAGAAATTGGAATCTTCGGCGGCAACAAAGGCCTGCACCAGTTGTTTGGGGATTTTTTCGTACGGCACCAGAATTCGGCGCTCACGGGAGTATTCGGCAATGATGCTGCCGTCATCGGAATAGATTCGGGTGATCAGTGGCGGCTGGTAATCCGACAGGGTTTCCACCTTCGGCAGCCTGGCGGAAACATAGAAATAGGCACTGACCAGCAGAATGATCCCGACCAACGGGGAGAGCAGCAGACCGTAAAGAAGATAGCGGAGATATTTTTTCAGCGCCGGAGATTTTTCTGTTTCGCTCATCTTGACTCATCCTTAGTTTACTTACGGATTCAGGTTATACCACGCTCACCGAAAGAGGAGCAACATCCGGCTATCCGGAGAAGGATAAAAACCGATGTTTACCGGGATTTTGTTTTCTCCTCCGGCCGCTTTCGGCCTGTTGGGGAGAGGACCAGAAATTTCCCTCCGGGGATCAGGGTTGACCGGGCTAATCGTTCGGCCTATGCTGCGCTGAGAGGCGTGATTCCCAACGCCGGGCAGGTGAATTTGAAAAGTCATGAGGTTTGAGAAGAGAAGGTGCAGACTATGAAAAAAGCTGTGGTACTTTACAGCGGCGGGCTCGATTCGACCACCTGCATGGCGATCGCCCGCGATCTGGGTTTTGCAACCTATGCTTTGAGTTTCGCCTACGGGCAGCGTCATACTGCGGAGTTGGAAAAAGCCCGGGAGTACGCGCCGCTGATCGGTGCCAGGGAGCACATGGTGGTCGATATCAATCTGCGTCAGATGGGGGGCAGCGCCCTGACCGACGATATTGACGTTCCCAAGGAAGGCGTCGTTGAGGGGGCGATCCCGGTCACCTATGTGCCGGCGCGCAACACCATCTTCCTTTCCTTCGCCTTGGGCTGGGCCGAGGTGCTCGGTGCCGCCGACATCTTTATCGGCGTCAACGCCCTCGACTATTCCGGCTATCCCGACTGTCGCCCCGAATTCATCGACGCCTTTCAACGATTGGCCAATCTGGCGACCAAGGCCGGGGTCGAAGGGCAGGCCTATCAGGTTCACACTCCGCTGATCCAGCTGAGCAAAGCGCAGATTATCAACCAAGGGCTGGCACTGGGGGTCGATTATCGGCTGACCCATTCCTGCTACGATCCGTCTCCTGCGGGTCTCGCCTGCGGCCATTGCGATTCCTGCCGGCTGCGCCTGAAAGGCTTTGCCGAGGCCGGTGTTCCCGACCCGATCAACTATGTGGACCGTGAAAAGTAAAAAGTGAAATGTAAAATGTAAAGACCCAAACTTTCTTACAGCTTACAGCTTACAGCTTACAGCTTACAGCTTACAGCTTACAGCCTTGACCCTTGAACCTGTTTTCCGAGGGAAAACTTCAATGCCCAAAATACCCGATATGCAAAAAGCTCGTGACAGTCGCAATATCTCCATCGATAAGGTCGGTGTCAAGGATATCCGCTACCCGATCGTGGTCCAGGACAAGCAGCGTGAGCGGCAGCACACGGTGGCGCGGGTCAACATGTATGTCGATCTCCCCGATCATTTCAAGGGAACCCACATGAGTCGCTTCATCGAGGTGCTCAATCTCTACCATGGCGAGATCAGCGTCGAGAATCTGGAAACGATTCTTGCCGAAATGAAGCAGCGACTCGAAGCCAGCCGTGCTCATCTGGAGCTGGATTTTCCCTATTTCATCGAAAAACAGGCGCCGGTCTCCGGGGCACGCAGCCTGCTCGAATACCAGTGCCGGATGCTCGGCACTCTGGATGGCGGGTTCGATTTTATGCTGGAAGTGAGAGTTCCGGTCACCTCCCTCTGCCCCTGTTCCAAAGAGATCAGTGAGCGCGGTGCGCATAACCAGCGCAGTATCGTTACGGTACAGATCCGTTACACCGAACATGTCTGGCTGGAGGATCTGATTTCCTGGGTTGAGGCCTGTGCCAGCTGCGAAGTCTATGCGCTGCTCAAGCGCGAGGACGAAAAAGCGGTCACCGAGCGGGCATACGACCATCCGATGTTTGTCGAGGATATGGTCCGGGCGGTGACCGAAAAGCTGCGCAGCCTGCCGCAGATCACCTGGTTCCGGGTCCAGTGCGAAAACTTTGAATCGATCCACAATCACTCCGCCTATGCCATGGTCGAAGGGGGAACGCTGCCGAGCTGTGGATAAGCCTGTGGAAGACGTGGATAAGTCGCTGCGAGATCATGACGGAAAATCGGTTCTGGGGGTTTATGCCAAGCAGCCGCTTCCCGGTCAGGTCAAAACCCGCCTCTGTCCCCCCCTGTCCCCCCCGGAAGCTGCCGGTCTGTACCAATGCGCCTTGCAGGAAACTGTCACCCGCATGCAGGGATGCGAGGCGTTCGAACTGGTCATCTGCTATGCCGGCGAACCCAGCTGGTTTGCCGAAGCCTTTCCCGACGTCCAGCTGTTGCCGCAACGGGGAGAGGATCTGGGGGTCCGCATGGCCGACTCTTTCAGCCAGCTTTTTCAGCAGGGTTATCGGCAGGTGGTGTTGATCGGCAGCGATTCCCCCGATCTGCCGCTGCAACTGGTCGAACAGGCATTCAGGAAATTGCGGCAGACGGATGTGGTTCTGGCTCCGGCGGAGGATGGCGGCTATGTCCTGATCGGCAAATCGAAGTTCCTTCCGGAACTGTTCTCGGCGATCCGCTGGAGCAGTGCCGAGGTGTTGCCGGAAACTCTGCGGCGGATAGAAAAACTTGGCATCAAGGCTTTTCTGCTGCCGGGCTGGGAAGATCTTGACGATCTGGCGGCGCTTGGTCGTTTGTTGCGACGTTCGCCGCAGAGTCGCACCGCAGACTATTTACGCCGCCAACTGGCGCAGCATTTTCCCGCTCCGCGCTGAGCTTGACTTGCCACCACAGCTGCCGGATAATCGGGCGATTGTGATGTTAACTTCTATCGAGCGGGCTGCTTGGCCCGTCCGAATTAAAAAGGAGAATGGCTTTGCTTGAACAGGTGCTGCATACCGGGACAATCATCAAACTGGTGCTGTTGATTCTGGTCTACTTTTCGCTGGTGTCCTGGGCGATCATTTTTTACAAGTTCACTATTGTGCAGAAGGCGATCAAGGAATCGGAACGGTTTCTTGATTTTTTCTGGGACAAGAAACGCTTCGATCTGATCGGCCAGGGGGTTAAAGAGTTCACCAACTCGCCGTTGGCGACCCTGTTTCGCGAAGGGTACCATGAGATGTTGCAGTCGAAGAAAAAGAGCAGCGAAACAGGTGAAGCGGCGGACTTTTCGCAGAAGATGGATCCGGTGGAAATTGTCGGCCGGGCGTTGCGAAGGGCAACCACCCAGGAAACCCATCGTCTGGAGAAATATCTGACCTTTCTCGCGACCACCGGCTCGACCACGCCGTTCATCGGGCTGTTCGGCACAGTCTGGGGGATCATGGACGCCTTTCACGGCATCGGTCAGACCGGCAGCGCCTCGCTGGCAGTGGTGGCGCCGGGGATTTCCGAGGCGCTGATCGCCACGGCGATCGGCCTGGCGGCGGCCATCCCGGCGGTCATGGGCTATAACCACTTCCTCAACAAGGTCAATGTGCTGATCGGCGAGATGGACAACTTCAGCCAGGAGTTCCTCAACATCGTTGAGCGGATGGAGCGGAGTAACTGAGATGGAAGTCGGACGCCCCGCCGCCGGTCGGCGTAGCAACATGTCGCAGATCAACGTGACTCCGCTGGTTGATGTCATGCTGGTGCTGCTGATCATCTTCATGGTCACCGCGCCGATGCTCGATCAGGGGGTCCAGGTTAATCTGCCGAAGGTCGCCAATGCACCGGGACTGCCGGCCCAGCAGGAACCGCTGGTGGTGACTCTGGAGCAAAACGGGCAGATCTCCATTGGCCAGGCGAAGATCGACAAAGTTGAAAAACTCGGCCCGGTTCTGCAGCAGGCGCTGAAAGGGAAACCGGATCGCGAGGTGTTTCTCGAAGCGGATGAGAAGGTCCCCTACGGTCGGGTGGTGCAGGTGATGGCGGCGGTCAAGCGTGCCGGGGTGGAAAAGCTGGGGATGGTGACCCGCCTCCCCGAGGAGTAGCTGCAGGCGCATGGAGCTATCCCGCAAAGAGCGCTGGCAGCAGCTGCAGTCAGTCTTTGAGCCCGGTTTCAGAAGGATGCTGCTGATTTCGCTGCTGCTCCATCTGCTGGTGCCGATCCTCTATTACACCCCGCTGTTCCCGAAAAGCGAGCCGCTCAAGCCGCCGGTCTACCGGGTGAATCTGGTCAACAAACCGGTCAAACATCCACGGGCTGGCCGCCCCGAAGCCGTGCCAAGCAAGCCGAAACCCAAACCCAAACCCAAACCCAAGCCCAAGCCGAAACCGGCGCCGGTTAAACCGAAGCCGCTCCCTTCCAAGCCACAACCGGTTCCCAAGAAACCGGCCCCGAAGCCGGCGTCGAAACCCAAACCCAAGCCCAAGCCGAAACCGGCGGTCAGCGAAGCACAGGAAAATCTTCTGCAGCGACGTCTTGAACAGTTGCGCCGGGAGCAGGAACGCAAAGCCCGGATCGAAGAGCTCAAGGCGGCAGCCTTGGCGGAGAGTCAAAAACTTGAATCACCGATCGAGAATGCCCCGTTAGGGATGCCGGAGGGGAAAGGGGATGAAGCCGGTCCCGGTGCTATTGCATTTGTCAAGGAATTCATTCAGCAGCAGTGGAGCCTGTCGCGGTACCAGGTCTCCGGCAACCCGCAGGCCGAGGTGCTGTTGGTCTACAGCGCAGACGGCACCCTGCTGCATTATCGGTTTCTGGACAAATCGGGGAACACAATTTTTGATGATTCGCTGGTCAGGGCGATTACCAGGTCTAAACAGTTGCCCCAGCCCCTCCCCGAAGATATGGAACTTCAAATTGTCTTTAACCTCAAGGAGATGTTGGATCGACCATGAAATTTTTCCGGGTCACCCTTTTACTCTTGTTTTGCGGTTTGTTTTTCAACAGCCCGGCCCAGGCGGTCAAGATTGAAATCAGTTCACCCGGGGAGCAGACCATTCCCCTGGCGATTACGCCGCTGCTGCCGATCGAGTTTTCCCCGAATGCTGAAATGGTCAAAGAATTTCAGCAGGTACTGGAATATGACCTCGATCTGTCAGGGCTGTTCGATCTGGTCGATCCACAGGCCTTTCTCAGCGACGCCGCCAAGCTCGGTCTGCGCAGCAGCGACGTTGATTTCGCCCAATGGCGGGTGCTTGGCGCCGACTCGTTGATCAAGGGGGGGTACAGTCTCGAAGGGGACAAACTGACCGTCGAATTGCGTCTCTATGATGTCATTACCCGCCGCCTGCTGACCGGGCGACGTTACATCGGCCGGCGAGAAGATGTTCGGCGGATCGCCCATGCCTTTGCGGATCAGGTCTTGCTCAGTCTGACCGGCAAGGCCGGACCTTTTTCCAGCCGAATTGCTTTTATCTCGAACCGGACCGGGCACAAAGAGCTATACCTGATGGAGGTTGACGGGCACAAGCCGTTGCGTTTGACCGACCACCATTCCATCGTCCTCAACCCCGATTTTGCCCCCGACCGCAAGGAGTTGATCTTCACCTCTTACAAGAAGGGGAATCCCGACCTCTACCGTAAGGAGATTTACACCGGCCGGGAATCACGTCTTTCGCTGAAGCCGGGGCTGAATATCGGCGGCCGCTACAGCCCCGATGGCCGGGAGGTGGCGCTGACCCTGTCGAAGGACAAGAACTCGGAAATTTACCTGATCGGGACCGACGGGACGATCCACAAGCGGCTGACCAATCATTATGGAATCGATGTTGATCCTAGCTGGAGTCCGGACGGCAACCGGATCGTTTTCGTCTCCGACCGTCGCGGTAATCCCAACCTGTTTATCGTCGATATCAACAGCCTGGAGGTCTCCCGGTTGACCTACGAGGGAAAATACAACGCCACCCCGGCCTGGAGTCCCGACGGCAAGCAGATCGTATTCACCCGTCTGGAAGACAATACGTTCAATCTGTTTACCATCCTTCCGGACGGCACCGGAGAGCGGCAACTGACCTTTGGTCCGGGGAGCAAGGAACATCCCCGCTGGAGTCCGGATGGGCGCTTTCTGGTCTATTCGTTGGATCGCGCCGGGGAAAAATCAATCTGGATGATGCGCGCCGATGGGACCGGCGCCCGGCGGCTTTCCGCACCGGGAGGAGACGACAGTCATCCGGCCTGGTCCGGTCGCTGGTAATTTCCCCAGATATTTCTATGCCCTTATAAAAGAAACGGGTGTTGTTTTTGTGCCGCGCTTCTGTATAATGTCCTGTGTTTGTTTGAATTCGTGCCAAAATCTCTTTCTATTGTGATCGCATATAGCGAAAGGAGTGGCTGACATGTGTAAATGCAAAAGTATCCGTTTGGTGATGATTCTTTTTGTTCTGACTCTGCTGGCAGTAGGCTGTGCCAAAAAGCCCGTCGCAGAAGAACAGCCCATGACCGAACAACCGGCGATGTCCGAGATGAAGACGGAACAGCCGATGGCCGTCAAGGAAGAACCTGTTGATGAGGCTGCCGCGGCCCGCGCTGCTGCCGAAGCTGCTGAGGCTGCCGCCCGCAAAGCCGCCAGTGGCCTGACGCGGATTCATTTCGACTTTGACCAGTATATTCTCACCAGCGAAGCCAAGGATACCTTGGCGCGCAATGCCGAGTTACTCAAATCGGCGCCGAGCGTCAAAGTTCAGATCGAAGGACACTGCGATGAGCGCGGCTCCGACGAGTACAACCTGGCGCTGGGTGAAAAACGTGCCCTGGCCACCAAAAATTATCTGGTCTCCCTCGGTGTTGATGCTGGGCGGATGACGATCATCTCTTACGGCGAAGAAATGCCACTTGATCCGGCCCATACCGAAATGGCCTGGGCCAAGAATCGTCGCGCCGACTTCAAAGCGCAGCGTTAAGATTTTTTCGCACATTCTCAGGGCCGCGCATTGACCGATGTGCGGCCCTTTTTGTTGCAGGAGGAGTCTATGCGAATCTGGGGAGCTTTACTGGGCTTGTTGCTGCTGACCGGGTGTCCGCCGACCCAGGATCAGCTGCGGATGCAGATGGATCTGGAGCAGATGAAGCGTCACTTGGCGCAGCTGGAGGTTCAGCAGGCTGATGCGCAGACAAGCGGCAGCAGCGAAGGAGAAACCGTGCAGCGGCAGGTTGCGGAAGCACTGGCTGGACTGGATAATCTGCGGGTTGATTTACAATCGCTCAATGGCCGCCTGGATGATCTCAGCCACAACCGCGATCAGGAGGGAAGCGAGCTGCAGCTGGTCAAGGATGACCTGGGTCTGCAACTGAGTTCATTGAGCGCAAGAATGGACCAGTTGGAACAGCGGGTGCAGGCCATGGAACAGGCTCCGTCGCCGGAACAGTCCCAGGCGGCCAAGGCTCCGGAAGAGACGCCGGAGCAGCTCTATCAGCGGGCGCTCGACAAGATTCGCAAAGACCAGCAGTTTGCCGAAGGGCAGCAGTTGCTGGAACAGTTCACCGCCAAATACCCCCAGAATGATCTTTATGTCAATGCGCTCTACTGGACCGGCGAAGCGCTCTATGGTGAAAAGAAGTATGAGCAGGCCATCCTGCAGTTTCAGGATGTGATCAGCAAGTATAAAACCCATCCCAAGGCGCCTGCGGCGATGCTCAAACAGGCGCTGGCGTTCAAGGCCCTGGGGGATGAGCAGAGCGCTCGCACCACCATGCAGAAGCTGATAGAAGAGTATCCGACTTCCGAGCAGGTCGCGGCGGCCAAGAAGTTTCTCGGTAAATAATGGTGCGGTTCAATCCTGAAGCGCCCCTCACCGGTTCTGTCGAACATTACTTCGTCGGCATGAATCTGCGAGCCACTCTTCCGAGGCTCAGCCCCTGGACCAGGATGGAGAAAACCACTACAACATAGGTGATGACCAGGATCGTCTGCCGCGCCGGTCCATGCGGCAGCGACAGGGCCATGGCCACGGAAATCCCGCCCCGCAAGCCGCCCCAGGTGATGAGCGTCACCGCCCCGGGCGAGAAGGACCGCCCCAGTTGCAAAAACTTGATCGCCCCGCCGGCGCTGATCCAGCGAGCCAGCAGCGCCACCGGAATGATGGCCAGCCCGGCCAGCAGGTGTCGTGAGGTGACCGGAATCACCAGAACTTCGAGGCCGATCAGAACAAACAGCACCCCGTTCAGGATTTCATCCACCAGCTCCCAGAAGGTGTCGAGGTTTTTTCGCGTAGTCTCCGACATGGCGAAGGAGCGTCCGTGACTGCCGATCAGCAGGCCCGCGACGACGATCCCCAGGGGTCCCGAGACATGAATCGCGTCGGCCAGGGCGAAGCCGCCCATCACCATCGCCAGGGTCAGCAGGACCTCCACCTGATAATTGTCGACCTGCTTGAGCATGGCGTAGGTGATATATCCCACCGCCAACCCGAAGAGGATGCCACCCCCCGCCTCCTGCAGGAAAAGACCGCATACTTCCAGGCCGCTGATGGCCTGCTCGCCTTTGACCAGTTCGAGCAGAACAATGAATACCACCACTCCGAAACCGTCGTTGAAAAGGGATTCCCCGACGATTTTGGTTTCCAGGCTTTTCGGCAGGCCGACTCTGCGGATCAAACCGAGGACCGCAACCGGGTCGGTTGGCGAGATCAGCGCGCCGAACAGCAGGCAGTAAAGAAACGGAATCGGCAATTCCAGCTGACGCAAGACCCACCAGGAAAGTCCGCCGACGATGAAGGTGGACGCGAGCACGCCGGCGGTGGCCAGCAGGGCAATCGTCCATTTTTGCTGATGGATATCCTTAAGGTCGAGTGGGAGTGCCCCGGCAAACAGGAGGAAGGCCAGCATCCCATGCAACAGCGCTTCGTCGAAATCGATCCTGCCCAGGAGATGGGACGCATGCGACTCCATCGGCACTCCGAATCGGGAGAGCGCGATCATTCCCAGCGACATGACCAGGGAGATCAACAGCACGCCGATGGTGGTCGGCAGATGCAGGCGGCGGTAATTGAAATAGCTGAACAAAGCGGTCAGGACGATGAGAATGGTGGAAATCTGGAAAAAATTCATGAATTGATCAGTCCCTTTGTTCTAAAGAGCTCCAAATCAGACCGGCTCAGCCTCCGGTGCGAAATCCGGGATAGAGCAGCATCCCACCATCGATGTAGATCGTCGTGCCGGTGATATAGTCGGCCTCATCGGAGGCCAGCCAGGCGACCACCGAACCGATATCCGCAGGCTCGCCGATTCGCCCGTAGGGGATCAACTTGCACAGCCCAGCGGCCTCGCTCTCCTCCTGCCAGGCATCCCGGTTGATAGCGGTTTTGACCGCACCCGGAGCCACCGCATTAACCCGTATTTGTTGAGGCGCCAATTCCTGGGCGAGAGTTTTCATCAACATCATCAGGCCCCCCTTGCTGGCGGCATAGTTGGCATGCCCGCTCCAGGGAATGACCTGGTGAACCGAACTGGTAAAGATGATCTTCCCCCGCGCCCGAGATCGTTCAGAGTTGCGATCCTGAGACAAAAATTGGCGAACGGCAGCGCGAGCGCACAAAAACGCGCCGGTCAGGTTGACATCGATGACTTTCTGCCACTGTTTCAGATTCATCTCGGCAAAGCTCGCATCCTGCTGAATGCCCGCATTACTGATCAGAATATCGAGGCGCCCCAATGCTTCGATGGTGGTGGCGAACAGCCGTTCGACCTCCGCTTCGCTGCTGACATCTGCCGGGATGGTCAGGGCGCGGACGCCGAATTTTTCCCTTGCCTGGTCGGCAACTTCGCGAGCCTTGTCGGGCTGATCGAGATAATTGACCGCAATATCGGCCCCGGCGGCCGCCAGAGCCAGGGCGCTCGCCCGCCCGATACCGGTCGCCGCGCCGGTGACCAAGGCGGTTTGCCCCTGCAATAAAGCTTTTCCTCTCATCCATATTCTCCTGCTGGTATTGAACGCCTGGTTTTCCAGGAAGTATAACAGGCGCTCGAACGGGTTGTTTTCACTGGGGGAATGTTCCAACTATAGCCGCGCTCCCCAAAGATGATGGATACTTCCGGAACGGACCGGTCACGGCAACCTTTGGTGAATAGGGGTATAATGGATGTCAACTTGCTGAGGAAAAACATGGCCACTCACCAACCGTCAGAATATCCACCCATCAGTGATTACGCCTTCATCTCCGATTGCCATTCTTCGGCCCTGGTTTCCCGCGCCGGTTCCATCGATTGGTGCTGTATGCCGCGCAGCGATTCCGCCAGCTGCTTCGGCCGGCTGCTCGACTGGAAAAAGGGCGGCTTCTGTCGACTCTTCACCGCAGCGGAGTGCAAAATTTCCCGGCGCTATCTCGATCGCAGCCTGATTCTGGAAACAATCTTCAGCACCGACCAAGGCAAGTTTCGGCTGCTCGATTTTTTCCCCATGCGCAAGGGGGGGCGTCACCACCCGTATCAGCAGATTCTACGGATTGTCGAGGGGCTGGAAGGGGACGTGGAGGTTGATTTCGAATGCGCTCCCGGCTTCGACTATGGCGCGATTCTGCCGTGGCTGCGCCGGAACAACGACCATGTCCTCGCCATCGGCGGACAGACCGGGCTGCTAATCTCGGGAGATTTCACCTTGACCCTGGAGAGCCGACATCGGGTTAGCGGCAACTTTACGCTCCGGAAAGGAGAACGGCGACGCCTCTCGATCCTGTTCGGACGCCCCGAAAATCTGGACGACGGATTGGTTGACCCCCCGACCGCCAAAGAGATTGACCAGCGTTTCGAACAGACCCTTTCCTGGTGGCGGAACTGGGCCGATCAGGGGGAATACGACGGTCCTGAGCGAGATCTGGTCATGAGGTCGGCAATCGTCCTCAAAGGGTTGTCCAATGCCCCGAGCGGCGCCATCGCCGCCGCGGCGACCACCTCCTTGCCGGAAACCCCCGGCGGCAGCCGCAACTGGGATTATCGCTACTCCTGGGTGCGCGACTCGGCCTTCACCGTGCGTGCCCTCTCGGAGCTGGGCTACCTGCGCGAAGCTGATGGCTTCCGCAGATTTATCGAGCGCAGCTGCGCGGGAAGTGCCGAAGAACTGCAGATTCTGTTCGGTGTCGGCGGCGAGCGCCGTTTGCACGAATATGAAATCGAAGAGCTGGAAGGGTATCGACAGGCAAGGCCGGTACGGATCGGTAATGCCGCCGAAACCCAGCTGCAACTCGACGTTTACGGCGAACTGCTCGATCTGGCCTGGCGCTGGCATGAGCGCGGCCATTCCCCGGACGATGACTATTGGGAGTTTCTGGTCGAACTGGTCGACGCGGCGTGCAGGCAGTGGCGCAATCCCGACCGCGGGATCTGGGAAATGCGCGGGAAACCCCGCCATTTCGTGTTATCGAAGGCGATGTGCTGGGTCGCTGTCGATCGCGGCATTCGCCTGGCGGAGGACCTGAATCGCCAGGCGCCGCTTGATTCATGGCGGCAAAACCGGGACCAAATTCGTGCTGCCATCGAAGCGCAGGGTTATGACGAGAAACGGGGGGTGTTTGTCCAGGCTTTTGATTCCCCGGCAATGGATGCCTCGCTGTTGCTGTTGCCGATCTTCGGTTTTATTTCCGCCGGCGATGAGCGGATGCAGCGCACCATTGCCGAGATCCGGAAGGAGCTGAGTGAAGACGGCTTGCTGCGACGCTACCGCAGCGACGATCTAGACGGCGAGGAGGGCGTTTTCCTGGCCTGTTCCTTCTGGCTGGCGGAATGTCTGGCCAACCAGGGGCAGGTTGCCGAGGCGCGCCAAGTTTTTCAGGCAGCCAGCGCCACGGCCAACGATCTCGGGCTCTTTTCCGAAGAATTCGATCCCAACAGGCAGGAAATGCTGGGCAATTTCCCCCAGGGGCTGACCCACCTCTCCCTGATCGCCGCCGCGGTCGCCCTCAACCGGGTAGACCAGTGAATTGAGGTGCGGAGAAGAGGACGCCGAGGGCGAAATAGTGCAATGTGTTTGGCCCGACTCCTTGATTCCCCAGGATTTGCTTATTATCGAAATAAGGGACTTGCTGCCCCTCCGAAGCCATATTTCTCATCGGCGGTTGGGAAAACGCTGGCGATCATGGGGGCGCAGATAGTTGAGCTCAGGCCCCTTGGGAATAATCCCGGTCGGGTTGATGGTTTTGTGGCTGCCGTAGTAATGGGTCTTGATCTGGGAGAAATCGACAGTTTCGGCAATGCCGGGAAACTGATAAAGTTCCCGCAGGTAATTGGCCAGGTTCGGATAATCTTCTATCCGTTTTTTATTGGCTTTGAAATGGCCGAAATAAACGGCATCAAAACGGATCAGGGTGGTGAACAGGCGCCAGTCCGCTTCGGTGATCTTCCCGCCAAGCAAGTATCTTTGTCCGGACAACAGGTTTTCCAGCCAGTCGAGACTGGCGAAAAGCTGATCATAAACCTGTTCGTAAGCCTCCTGGGTGGTGGCAAAACCGACTTTGTATACCCCGTTGTTGACGTTGTGATAGACCCGGTCATTGATCGCGTCGATATCATCGATGAGTTCCGGCGGGCAGTAATCATCCCCGTTGCCGGTCAGATGATTGAACGCCTGGTTGAACATGCGGATAATGTCCGCCGATTCGTTGCTGACAATGGTCCGCCGCTCCTTGTCCCACAGGGTCGGTACCGTGACCCGGCCGCTGTAGGTCGGATCGGCGTGCAGATAGAGCTGATAAAGGAAATCGAGGCCGCGGACCGGACTCGATTTCTTCCCCCGCTTGCCGAACTCCCAACCGTTTTCCAGCATCAGCGGTTTGACCACCGTCACGCCGATCAGCTCTTCCAGACCCTTGAGGCGGCGGAATACCAGCGTCCGGTGCGCCCAGGGGCAGGCCAGCGAGACATAGAGATGATAGCGGTCCGCCTGGGCCTTAAAACCGCCCTCGCCACTCGGCCCGGCAGCACCGTCAGCGGTGACCCAGTTGCGGAACTGGGATGCCTGACGAACGAACTCGCCTTTGGTTTTTTGGGTGTCGTACCATTGGTCGTGCCAGGTACCATCGATCAATAAGCCCATGATTTACGCCTTTCCGGTCAGGGTATATTTACCAGCCTAACCCGGATGACCGGGACGAGTAAAATCAGGGAACTGCAGGGATTTATCTCATGAATTTGTATTCTCCGAGTCATATCCGAGGAAGCTGGACCATGCCTCGAATCATCCATGGAAAACTTGAGAATCAGCCGGCCGTTGCTATGGTTTAAGTAACCAAATTCATTAAATGGAGGCAGCTATGAGCGTCAATATCCAGGTTATTTTCTATAGTATGTACGGGCATATATTTACCATGGCCGAGGCGATCGCCGAGGGCGCACGCCGGGGTCAGGGGACCGAGGTCAGCCTTTTCCAGGTCCCGGAACTGGTCCCGGAAGAGACGCTGGAAAAATCGGGGGCCAAAGCGCAACGCGACAAATTTTCCCATGTTCCGATCGCCGAACCGAACCAACTGGCGGGCGCCGACGCGCTTATCTTCGGCACCCCGACCCGCTTCGGCAACATGTGCGCCCAGATGCGCAATTTTCTCGACCAGACCGGTGGTCTGTGGATGAAAGGATCACTGGTCGGTAAGGTCGGCAGCGTCTTCACCTCGACCGGCACTCAGCATGGCGGTCAGGAAACCACTATCACCAGCTTTCACTCCACCCTTTTACACCTGGGGATGATCATTGTCGGGGTGCCCTACAGTGAACAGCGGCTGATGAACATGGAGGAGATCACCGGGGGCACGCCTTACGGTGCTTCAACCCTGGCGAACACTGACGGCTCCCGTCAGCCGAGTGAGAATGAATTGGAGATAGCGCGTTTTCAGGGACAGCATGTGGCCGAGATAGCACGGAAGCTCAAGCAGGGATAACCCGGTTCGGGACATTTGAAATTGGTTTATTCAACCGACAAGAGGCTCAAATGACCATTGCCCAGATGATTCTCCAGGTGCTGGCGGCCAACGGCGTGCGCCACCTGTTCGGTATTCCGGGAGATGCCATCAACGACGTGACCGATGCCGTTCGTCGTCAGGAGGAGATCAGCTTCATCCAGGTCCGCCATGAAGAAGCGGGCGCCTTTGCCGCTTCGGCCCAGGCCAAGCTGACCGGGCAACTGGCCGCCTGTGTCGGTACCGCCGGGCCGGGCGCCATTCACCTGTTGAACGGGCTTTACGATGCCCAGCTCGACCATGCGCCGGTGCTCGCCATTACCGGGCAGGTGCAGACCGAATTCATCGGCACCCAGCAGCATCAGGAAGTTCACCTGGAGCGTCTGTTCGCCGACGTTGCCGTTTACAGCCAGACGATTATCAATGCAGAGCAGGCCCCGTTGGTCATCATGGAAGCCTGTCGCGCGGCCATTGCCCACCGCGGCGTGGCCCATGTTTCCCTGCCGACCAACGTCGCCGGGAGGCAGGTCGAATTGCCACCTTCACTGCCAAGAGTAGTATCCATGGTCGGCCGGATCGTTCCCGACCTGAACGACTGCGGCCAGGCCGTGGAACAGATCAACCGGGCGCAGCGGGTGGCCATTCTTGCCGGCATCGGTTGTGCCGGTGCGCGTGACGAGCTGATCGCTTTTGCCGAAACGGTGAAAGCCCCGATCATCCGCACCTTGAAGGCTAAGGAAGTGCTTGATGATCAGCATCCGTTGTGCATCGGCGGTCTGGGACTACTGGGAGGGCGACCGGCGGTGAAAGCCATGGATGATTGCGATCTGCTGGTTATGGTCGGCAGCGATTTCCCTTACCGCGATTTTTACCCGAAATCGGCGCGGATCATTCAGATTGACAACGAAGCGACCCGGATCGGCAAACGCACGCAGGTCGATATCGGCCTGGTCGGCAACGCCGGGCCGACTCTGGCGGCCCTGACCCAGCGGATTGACCAGCCGCGCTCGGACGACTTCCTGCAGGCCCGGCTAAAAGACAAAGAGAAAATGCTGGAACATCAGCAGCGCCTTGAAACCTCGGATGCCCGGCCGCTTGCGCCGCCGCGAGTGCTCAGCACGCTGGCCGAACTGGCTCCTGAAGATGCCGTCTTTACCTGCGATACCGGCACGGTCACCGCCTGGTCGGCACGGCATCTGCGGTTGAAACCGGGGCAGAGATACATCCTCTCGGGCAACCTGGCGTCGATGGCGTTTGCGCTTCCCGGCGCGCTCGGCGCACAATTGACCTATCCCGAGCGCAAGGTTTTCGCCTTGACAGGGGACGGCGCCTTCACCATGTTGATGGGAGATTTCGTCACCGCGGTCAAATATGCTCTGCCGATTGTCGTTATCGTGCTGAACAATGGCAGGCTCGGGTTTATCAAGCTGGAACAGGAGGTCAAGGGGCTACCGGAATGGGGAACGGAACTGACCAACCCGGACTTCGCGGAATTCGCGCGGGCCTGCGGCGGGGTCGGGTTCAAGGTGGAGCGGCCGGAGGATCTGGTGCCGGCCATGGAAAAAGCCATCGCCACGGGCAAACCGGCGGTCATCGACATTGTCGTTGACCCGGACGCTTTAATTATGCCGCCGGAGATCAAACTCTCCCAGGCCGTTGGCTTTACCCTCTCCAAACTTCGCGAGCTGTTCGGTCATGATTAACCAGGGGGCAACAAAATCAGGGATGTTGAACCAAATCCCCTGAAAAGGAGCTGTCAATGCGGCAATTGCGCAATTTGAAGAATCTACACGGATTCAAGCTGAAGGCCCGGGACGGCGAGATCGGCAAACTGAAACAGGTCTATTTCGATGATCGCCGCTGGAAAGTTCGCTATTTCGTCGTGCAGACCGGAAACTGGCTACTCGGGCAGGAGGTCCTGATCACGCCGTCGATGATCGATGGCGTAGCTGCGGAGGAAAAGCAGATCGCGGTCAACCTGACCTGCACTCAGATCAGGAAGAGCCCGCCGGTTGACACGGAATTGCCCGTTTCTCGTCATTACGAACAGGAATATTTCCGCTATTATGGGGGGGAGCCTTATTGGAGTACCGACCCGATATTTGCCCCGACCCCGTTCATTCCGCCGCCGGACGAGGGAGAATTGCCGAAACAGCCGGAGCATCCTCACCTGCGCAGCAGCAATGAAGTGGAAGGTTACCATCTCCACACGCAGGACGGCCAAATCGGCCATGTCGAGGATTTTGTCCTCGACGACAAGACCTGGGCAATCCGCTACCTGGAGATCGATACCGGCAAGTGGCTGCCCGGCAGAAAAGTTCTTTTGTCGCCGGCCTGGCTGCGGAGCGTTGACCTGGCGCGCAATGAAATTACCGTTGACCTGCCCAGCGACCTGATCAAAACCGCACCGGAATATGATCCGGACCAGCTCATCTCGCGCGACTATCAACTGGCACTGTACAAGCATTATGGGAAAGCATTTGAGAATGAATGAGATATCTTCGGCAACAGAAAAATTCCTTTGTATTCTTGATTGCCGACCGTGAGCAGGCTCACCATTACCACATTTCATTTTCTTCCTGCATTGTCGTCTTCTCAAATTTTTGCCTAGTGTTTCCCTCCCCCAAAACCAGCACCGGAGCCTGAGCTGATGTTCTTCCGCCAAAAAGAGAATTGCTGGCAGGTCGCCGAGGCGGAGAAGGTCGCTTTCCTGATCGACGGGGAGAGTTATTTCCGGACGCTGGCGGACGCCTGCGAATCCGCCCGGCGGACTGTTTTTATCATCGGCTGGGATATCGACAGTCGAACCCGCCTGCGCCGGGCCCCCGGCGACCGGCAGGAAACCTTTCGTCAATTCATCGATCGGCTGGCTCAGGAAAAGCCGGAGCTGCAGATTTATCTCCTCGAATGGGATTTTGCCATGCTCTATTCGCTGGAGCGAGAATTCTGGCCATTGCTGAGCTTTGACTGGCAGACCCATGAGCGGGTGCATTTCGAACTCGATGACTGTCATCCGCTCGGCGCTTCCCATCACCAGAAGATCGTGGTAGTGGATGACCGGGTGGCCTTCGTCGGCGGTTTCGATCTGGCCAGGTGTCGCTGGGACACCTCGGAGCATCGCCCCGACCATCCGGAGCGGCAGGACAATGGAACCCCCTACGGGCCGTTTCATGATGTGCAGATGCTGATTGCCGGAGAAGTCGCCGGGAAACTGGGAGAACTGGCGCGCAAACGCTGGGAACGGGCGACCGGAGAACTGATTGCCGGGACTGACGCCGGAGATTCCGACCTCTGGCCCGGTGAGGTCGCCACCGATCTGGAAAAGGTCAGCGTGGCCATCCTGCGAACCGAGTCCAAATATGACGGTCAGCCGGAAGTGCGGGAAATCGAACGGTTCTATTGCGAGGCGATCGACCGGGCTGAGCGCTTCATCTACCTGGAGAACCAGTATCTGACCTCGCATGTTATCGGGGACGCACTCGAAAAATCCCTCGGGAAAAGCTCCGGCCCCGAAATTCTGATCGTTCTGCCCAGGGAGTGCTCGGGCTGGCTGGAAAAAGAGACCATGGGCGCCATGCGCCAGCGGTTGCTGAAGCGCCTTTTTGACGCCGATCAGCAGCGCCGCTTGAGAGTCTGCTATCCCGACCGCCAAGACCTCGGGTCGGCCGTTATTAACGTCCACAGTAAGATTCTCATTGTCGACGACGCCCTGTTGACGATCGGTTCCGCCAACCTCAACAACCGCTCCATGGGGTTCGACAGCGAGTGCAATCTCGCCATCGCCGCCGAGAACCAGGACCATGTCGCGGCGGCGATCGCTGGCTTACGCAATCGTCTGCTCGCTGAACATCTGGGGACCGATCCGGAGGCTTTTGCCTGCAGGTTCATAGATAGCGGTTCTCTCTTAGAGGCCGTGGCGGCTTGTGCCCACCAGGAACGTTCCTTGGAGGACCTGCCGGCAACGGGCAATGGCCTGCTCCCGGAATCCCTTCCCGCCGATGTCCTGGTCGATCCGGAACGGGTCGTCAATTTTGAGGACTTGCTCGACTATCTCGATATCGGTACCGGTCAGCGGCAGGAACAGGCGGGGATCAAGCAGAAAGCGTGGCGATTTGCCGCGGTGATTGCCGCGGCCTTGCTGCTCGCCATGCTGTGGCGCTGGTCGCCGCTCAAGCAATGGCTGACCCTCGACGCCCTGCTGGCAGCGGCGGACGCTCTTCGCGAAAGTTCGTTGACGGTTCCGCTGGTGTTGACAATTTATCTGCTCGGCAGCTGCCTGATGTTCCCGATCACCCTGATGATTCTGGCGACGGCCTTGAGCTTTGGCCCCTACCTCGGTTTTGCGCTGGCTTTTTTCGGCAGCCTGCTGGGAGGGCTGGCCAGTTACCTGCTGGGGCGCTGGCTGGGGCGGGACGTGGTGCGCAAGCTGGCCGGAGACAAGGTCAACCGTCTCAGTCGCAAGTTGGCCCGTCGCGGCTGGCTGACCATCGCCCTGATCCGCATCGTGCCGATCGCGCCCTTCACTTTGATCAATATGGTGGCTGGCTCGACCCACATTTCCACCCGCTCGTTCCTGCTCGGGACGGCCATCGGCATGGGGCCGGGAATCCTGGCGATCATGGTCTTCGAAGGGGGGTTGGAGCAGGCTCTCCGCGAGCCGAGTTGGGAAACCCTGACCCTGGCGGTCGGGGCGCTGCTCGGCGGCGGGCTGATCCTGTTCCTGGGAAAACGCTGGCTGACGACGCGGCAGGGCGGGGAGAGTGATGAATAGCAGCGAGCTGCGCCTGGCGACCTGGAATATCCATATGGGCATCGGCTGTGACGGCCAGCGTGACCTCGCCCGGACCGCGCAGGTGATCAGGGAAATAGCGCCGGACCTGATCGGATTACAGGAAGTCGACAATCATATCGACACCGGGGGGAACGATCTGGCGCGACTGGCCGCGCTGATCGGTCTGCAGGTCGTCGCCGGTCCGACCATGCAGAAAACCACCGGCGATTACGGCAACGCCTTACTGACCCGGTTGCCGGTTCTTGAGGTCGAACGCTTTGACCTCAGTGTCGGGAAACGGGAACCGCGCGGCCTGCTGATCACCCATCTCGACTGGGGGGGTGAACGGTTGCAGGTCGCCGTGACCCACCTCGGTCTGCGTCCGGGCGAACGGCGCAGCCAGGTGCGCTGCTTGATCGAATATCTGTCCGGGAATAACCGCACCCCCCTGCTGTTGATGGGCGATTTTAACGAATGGCTGTTCTGGGGACGGCCGTTGCGCTGGCTCCACCGGCATTTCGGCCGATTCCGTTCGCCGCCGAGTTTCCCGACGCGTTGGCCGCTGTTCCGGCTGGATCATATCCTGGCTGAACCAGAGGGGCGCCTGGGACCGATTAGAGCCCATAACAGCGCTTTGGCCCGGGCGGCATCCGACCATCTGCCGTTGACGGCGTCTTTTCGGTAAATCCCTGCAGTGATGGGCTGATCCGGCGAGTTGTTATACTTATATCTTGAATTGGTCACAAAAGTTTCACTAACCACTGGCGCCGCCCGCGATGTTCGGTGGTTTGCCGATTGGAGGACGAGTATGAGTGAAAAAAACACTCCGCGTGGAACCTGTGAAAGGTTTCTCGACCGGGCTTCGGAACAGTTGCAGCTGGAGCAGGAGATGCGTCACCTGCTGCGCGCCTGTTACCGCGAAATGCGTTTCGAACTGCCCTTGAAACGTGATGACGGGTCGATCGCATTGTTCTACGGCTTCCGCGTCCAGCACGACCAGAGCCGCGGCCCGTTCAAGGGGGGGCTGCGTTTTCACCCCGATGTCGACATGGATCATTTCGTCGCCCTGGCCACCCTGATGACCTGGAAATGCGCCCTGCTCGACCTGCCTTTCGGCGGGGCCAAAGGGGGAGTCAATTGTGACCCCGGAGAGCTGTCAACCAGGGAACGGGAAAATCTGACCAAGCGGCTGACGGAACGGATCAGCATGATCATCGGTCCCGACCGCGACATCCCGGCTCCGGATATGGGGACCGGCCCCCGGGAAATGGCCTGGATCGTCGATGCCTATGCGCATCAGCACGGCTTTACCCCAGGGGTCGTTACCGGCAAACCGCTGGATCTCGGCGGTTCTCTCGGGAGGGTTGAAGCCACCGGGCGGGGGGTTGCGCAGATCACGGCCCTGGCGGCCGAGACCCTGGGCCTTGAGCTCAAACAGGCGAAAGTCGCCATTCAGGGGTTCGGCAATGTCGGCGCCAACGCGGCCCGGTTCCTCGCCGAACGTGGCGCCAAGGTCGTGGCGGTCAGTGATGCCGGCGGCGGGAAGTACGCTGCGAAGGGCTTGGAGGTCAAGCAGCTGTACCAACAGATATATGGTAGTGACCGACCAAAATCATTAACTGAAATTGAGGTCGCCGCCGATAACCTCAGCAATCGGGAACTGCTTGAACTTGAGGTCGATATCCTGATTCCGGCCGCGATCGGCCATGTCATCACTGGAGAGAACGCCGGGCGGGTTCAGGCCGGCCTGATCGTCGAGGCGGCGAATATGCCGATCGACTGCGAAGCGGATGCCCAACTCAGGGAGCGGGGCACGACAATTGTTCCCGATATTCTGGCCAATGCCGGTGGAGTGACGGTGTCTTTCCTGGAGTGGGTCCAGAACCGGCAGCGCTACCAGTGGAGCGAAAAGCAGGTGAACGATGAGCATGCAAAAAGGCTCGCCCGGGCCTGGCAGGAGACCAGCGAACGGGCGCAACGGGAACAGACCGATTTACGTCTGGCCGCCTATTTGATTGCCATCGAACGGGTTGTGGCTGCGATCCGCCTGCGTGGTTTCTAGTGTCCCGTTTGGTTAATTCTATCTATTAATTCTGGCCCTTTTGGCTGTTGGCGGCGTTGCGTCTCCTCGGCTTAGCTCAGGCTAGGTCTGTGTCGACACGCCTTGCCAGCAACCAAAATGCCTCAGAATTATCTAAAAGGACTAACCAAACGGGACACTAGGCGCTCGTAAAAGTTCGATCGACTCAGCTCTCCAGGTCGAGGCGCCGGAAAGCCGCCAGCACATCGTTCTGGCTGAGGATGCCGAGCAATTTCTGCGGCTGTTCCGGGTCGATCACCGGGAAATAGCTGATATCCCGTTTTTTCTGCAGGGTTTTCAACGCTTCGCGCAGGGGGGTGTCGGGGGGTAGCGAATGATGCTGCGAGGTCACCAGATCACGGGCCACCAGCAGGTTGGACAGGGACGGGTCGAACAGCAGGTTGCGGATTTCGGTGTAGTTGATGATCCCGACGAAATTGTGCTGATCATCGACCACCGGAAAGCGATCGTAGCGGCTGTGGGCAATGATCCGCAACAGCTCCTGAAAGGGCGCACCGTGGTGAATGGTTTCGACGTTGCGGCGCATGACATGCCGCACCAGGATATCGCCGGGGTCGTTCAGGTTGTGGCCGGCCGGCAGGCCGAGATTGGCGCGGAAGTGGTGGACGACATTATGCAGGCCTTCCATGGCGCCTTGGGGGGCGCGCTTGCGCAGCAGTGACAGCAGCGGCACCTCCCCCGCTTTGACCAGGCCGTAACGGACTGCCAGCGGCCCGATCAGTTCGAAGATCACCACCGAGCCGAGAATCACGGTCTGGATCAGCTTACCCCCTTCCGGCCAATGTTTTGCCAGGGTCGCCGCCAGGCCGATCGCCATCCCCGCCTGGGCGAGCAGGGTCATCCCGACCCAGGTCTGTTCCCGGTGGCCGAACCTGCCGAGTTTTGCCCCCAGCCAGCCGCCAAGCAATTTGCCGAGGGTGCGGGCGACAACGTAGGTTAATCCGATCACACCGATGTGCCCCAGGGTTTCGATATGCAGATTGGCGCCGGCCAGCACGAAAAAGACCACATACAGCGGATAATCGATTTCATTGAGAGATTTGACCAGGCGATGCCAGCGGGGCGAACTGTTGGCCAGCACCATTCCTAAAATCATACAGGTCAGCAGCGGCTCCAGGTCCAGGGAACGGCTGATGGTGACGGCGGCGGTTACGCCGCCGAGCAGCAGGATTTTATGTTCGCTCGGCAGTTCCAGGCGCTGTGCCCAGGCCGACATGGCAAAGCCGAACAAACCGCCCAGTCCGATCGGGAAGAGGGTCTGGTAAGCCACGGAAGCCAGGTTACCGTCAGGAAAAACCAGCAGCTGAGAGGCGATGGCAAAAGCAATGACCGAGCCCAGGTTGTTCAGGCTGACCAGGGTCAGCAGGGCATTGGTGACCGGGCCTTCTGCCTCATATTCCCGAATCACCATCAGGGTGGCCGCCGGAGCCGTTGCGACCCCGATAATTCCGGTAAACACGCCGAACAGCAACGAAGTCTGCAGCAGGTCCATGCCGATGACCAGTTTCTGCAGAAAAAATTGGTTCATCGCGAACACGCATAGAGCAACCAACAGACCGGTCGCCCAGGCTTCGCCGATGGAAAACAAGATAATCCGGTGTTTCCAGCGGCGCAGGGATTCGGTCCGCAACTGGGCGCCGATGTTCATCAAAATCAGGGACAGGGCGATATCGACCAGGACTTGAAGCTCTTCCAGGGCTCGATGGGTGATGAGGTGGGGGAGATGCAGTAATCCAGCCATGGACGGTCCGGCAAGCAAACCGACCAGCAGGTAACCGGTCACCCGGGGAACCCGGCAGACCGCGGCGACCCGCCCGCCGACCAGGGAGCCGATGAGGATAACGGCTACAGCCGTAATTATCTGAAAAAAATCACTCGGCATGGGTCTCAGCTCAGCGGCGGCGACTGCTGAGCAGCCCGAATAGATAGCAGGGGAATCCCATCAGGAACAGGAATAATCCGACTTTGAACAGGGACCAGGAATTCAGAGCTATGGCAAGCAGTTCCAGCACAAAACCACCAAAGAGTAAGCTCAACGCGGCAATTTTCAAAGGGGCCGACCGGCGGTTGGTTGCGGTATCGGTCTGTGTCATAGCGCCTCCGTATAATAACGACAGTATAAAGCATTGCAGGCTGTTGCGCCCGAATATTATCGAAAGTTGAGGCTGTCAATAAACCCGGAATGAGCTTAGAATGTGACACCTTTGAAGTTACGGATTTTGTTCTGAAGTCAACTTTTGCTCCCTGTCAAATAGCACAACGGCCCAAAAGCAGAACCAAAAGGTGAAGAATGCTTTTCAGACCGACAAAAAACCGTTTCCTGATTCTTGCCGGCATTGCTCTGGCTTCATTATCGATTATGGTCCGGCAGGCACTAGCCTCCCCCGGCTTCTGGGCGCAAACGGGGCTGTTGTTTCTGATTTTCGGTTTCCTGTTTCTGTGGCTGGCCAGTTTCGAGATCCGCATCGATGGCGAGCAGACCATCTATCGCAGCTTGTTCGGCGGCCGGGTACAGTTCGGAACGGAAGACCTCAAAAGCATCAAAATCAACAAATATGATGAGTTGACGCATCTGCTTTACTCCAAGCATACTCTTTTCATCGAATTGAAGTCAGGTCGCCGGGTCAAGATCAATACCAGAGTTTTTCCGGCCAAGGTCGGCAGGCTTTTGGCCGAACGGGGCTGGCCGGTGCGGAAATAAGCTCCGGAACACAAATGATTGCCCCCGCCACCCATCCCGCTTATAGTAGGTCATTATTTTCCGGCCATTCATTTTTCTGGAGGTGTCTGTGTTACCCCGCAAGTACCGTATGCATGCCGCTCTGCTTTTGATTGCCCTGGTGATCATTTTTTTACCCCTCTACAACGAACATCCGGACAAACAGAAGGCTGCGGCGGCAACCACCGCTGCCACCAGGTTTCTGCAGTTGATCGATGCCAATCAATTCGCCGAAAGCTGGCAGGATTCAGCATCCCTGCTGCAGGAAAAGGTGCCGGAACAGAAATGGGTGGAGCAGTTGCGCAAAACCCGGGAGGTCGCTGGACCGCTGGTCACCCGCAAGCAGACCTCGATCAGCTACAGCACCTCAGCCAAGGACAGTCCAGAAGGGGAATATATTCTGATCATGTACGAGTCCGCCTTCAAAGCCAAAGCGGATGCGCAGGAAATCCTGACAGTGATGCTGGATAAGGATCAGACCTGGCGGGTCGCCGGCTACTTTATCAAGTAAACGGCGGCGCGATGGAGATCAATTTCACCCCGGTCGGAACGGTTTACAGTCCGTTTAAAACGCTTGAGGAGATGCCGATCCAACCGGTCGGGGCTGAGGGAATCAAGGGGACGGTCAGTATCAAACCCCGGTATCTCGACGGCCTGGCCGATCTGGACGGTTTTTCACATATCTATCTGATCTACCACTTTCATCAGGCTGGCGCGGCAAAGCTTCAGGTGACTCCCTTTCTCGATGATCAGCCGCGCGGTATTTTCGCCACCCGCGCACCACGGCGACCGAACGCCATCGGGCTGTCGGTGGTCAAGTTGAATGACATCATCGGCAACCTTCTGCAAATTGAAAATGTCGATATTCTCAACGGCACGCCGCTGCTCGACATCAAGCCCTATGTGCCCGAATTCGATCGATTTGAAGCGGACCGTATCGGCTGGCTGAGCAAGGTTATAGGGTTGACAAAAAACAAAAGATCGGACAGCCGTTTCCGCTGAATCACCCCACCTCTCGGACCGCATTTTCCCAGCCGATCCCTGGATAATTGAGATTTGTCGGGATAATCCGTGTATAATTAACAGGATAGAGTATATTAATTGGGATCGGCAGAAATCAGCTGAATTCCCGAGCAGGACAATTCTGTCGCAAGATTCAATTTGGTGACCAATTTGCCATGAGCAAGACAAACAAACGCTTACTGCCGAAGCCGGATCAGGACCAGCCGGAAGAGTTGCATTGTCCGGCGGGAAAGCTCGACTGCTCGGCCCTTGAAGAGATTGCCGAGTTGCGGCGATCCTTGGCGGAACTTTCAGAACTGGTGCGTACCGATCCCCTGACCGGAATCGCCAACTACCGCTATTTTATCCTCGCCCTGGAACAGGAAATGGAACGGACCCGTCGGAGTGCTCAACCGACAACGTTGATCATGCTCGATATCGATCATTTCAAACAGGTCAATGACCAGTGGGGGCATGAGGTCGGCAACCAGGCTTTGATCCACATCACCGAACTGATGCAGCAATCGATCCGCAAGCTCGACATTCCCTGCCGCTATGGTGGTGAAGAATTCGCCATTATCCTGCCGAATACCGATCTGGCCGCCAGCATTCCGGTTGCAGAGCGGCTGCGCCAGTCGATTGAAGAGACTCCTCTCCAGGCCGACGGGGAACGGATAACCCTGACCGTCAGCCTGGGTATCGATACCTTTGCAACCGTTGAAGAGGTTCACGCCGAAGAACTGGTCCGGAGAACCGATCACTATCTTTATCAGGCAAAACAGGAAGGGAGAAACTGTGTCCGTCATGCCAGCCTGCCGTCGATCGACCTGGTCAGCACGGAGGAGAAATCGGCGCTGTTCAACCTGTTCGGCAGCGGCAATCGCGGGAGCAGAAAATCCAGGAAAGGTTGACGACCCCAATCGACAAACATAGCTGATATTGTCCCGGCTTGACCGGGACTGCGCTGGGAGCAGCATTAATGAGCGGCGCTGACTATTTGGAGGAATCGATGGAAATAGTTGTCCTTGATGGACACACCTTGAATCCGGGCGATCTTGATTGGAGCCCTCTGGAAATATTGGGAGAGTGTACGATATATGCCCGCACCGCTGAGGAACTGGTCAGCGAACGAGCCAAAAGCGCCGAGATTGTACTGACCAACAAGGCTCTGCTGCCAGCGGAAACCATCGCCTCTCTGCCGCAACTGAAATATATCGGCGTTCTTGCCACCGGCGTCAATGTCGTTGATCTTGACGCGGCCAGAGAACGGGGGGTTATCGTGACCAACGTGCCGGGCTATGGCATTCACTCAGTCAGTCAGATGGTTTTCGCCCTGCTGCTGGAGATGACCCAGCAGGTCGGCCATCATGCCCGACTGGTGCGGGAGGGGGAATGGAGCCGTTGTGTCGATTTCAGTTTTCATGATCGCCCGTTGCTGGAACTGGCCGGTAAAACCCTGGGGGTCGTCGGTTTCGGCCAGATTGGTCGGCAGGTCGCCCAGATAGCCCGGGCCTTCGGCATGCAGATACTGGCGCAGACTGCACACCCGGAAAAATACACGGACTTTGAAGGGGTGAAATTTGTCGATATTGACACCCTTTTTTCTGAAAGCGACATCATCAGTCTTAATTGCCCGCTCACTGATGAAACCAGGAATCTGGTCAATACCGCCCGGCTGGCGCGGGTCAAACAGGGGGCGCTGCTGATCAACACCGGCCGCGGACCATTGATCGATGAAGCGGCGGTCGCCGAAGCGCTGACCGAAGGCTACCTGGGCGGATATGCCGCGGATGTCCTCTCCAGCGAGCCTCCGGCTAAGGACAACCCCCTGTTCAGCGCTCCGAACAGCTTTATTACCCCCCATATCGCTTGGGCAACAACCGAAGCGCGGCAGCGGTTGCTTGATACGGTCGTGGCCAACCTCAAGGCCTTTCTCGCCGGAGCGCCGCAGAACCGGGTGGCCTGATGGGGTGGGAAGATCTCCATGAAGGGCTGGAAGCCGGACGCAGAAAACTCGATAGCCAGACCGGCGACTTCCATTCTTTGGCGAGCGAACACCGAAGCCGGATCTATTGCGAAAAGGGCTGTTGCAACTGCTGCACCCTGACGGTCGACTGCAGTTTTCCGGAAGCCCTGGTCATCAGCCGGTCCCTGAACCCGGCCCAGCAGCAAGAGGTGGTCGGAAAACTGCCGAAACTTGGAGAAATCAGCCGCCAGGCGAAAACCCTGAAAGAATTCCTGAGCCGGTTTCGCGAGCAGTTGGGTGGCTGCCCTTTTCTGAACCATGAAGATGGCTGCTGCGGCATTTACCCGCTGCGCCCGTTCTCCTGCCGAGCATTGCTCTCGACCCGCAACAGCAACTGGTGTGCCATTGACTTTGCCGGTCTGCATCCGCTTGAAAAAGAAGCCTTCCTCAGCAGCCTCGACCCGGAACTGGTCGCCTTCCCCACCCACTACCTGGCCGCCTCACAAAATCTGGGGCTGGAGCTCGAATCGCAGGCGCTTGATGCCATGCGGCAGGATTTCGGTGTCGCCCTGAGCGGCAACCTTATCTACCTGGTCTGGCTGGAGCAGGAACACCGGCTCAGTGAAGTCATTGAACAAGGAGCGGTGACAACCCGGAATTATCTGGAAAAAAATCGCCTGAACCTGCCCTATCTGCTGCACTTGCAGGAAACCTGACCCCGGTTAAATTGGCGGCGGTTGCTGCTGTCTGACATACTCATACATCACCACCGCCGACGCCACACTCACGTTCAGGCTCTGTACGCTGCCGAACTGCGGGATGCTGATGGAGCGGATCTCGGGATAGTCGGCCGGGTCGAAACTGCAGCCGAATTCCTCGTGCCCGAGAATGAAGGCGCTCTTCTCCGGCAGCACAACCTGGCAGAGACTCTGCCGGGCATCCAAGCCCAGGCGGAACAAAGAGTAACCTTCCTCAAGTAGCTGCTGACGGCAGTCGCCGAAATTTTCGTGGAAAACCGCAGGGACCTTGCGAAATGAGCCTTTGGCCGGAGCAGGGTCGAAGGGACCGATCCCGATCAGGTGCACCGCCGCGGCGCCAAAGGCCTCGGCGCTACGGAAGATTTTCGGCACATTGAACCCGGCTTTCAGATGATCTAGCACCAGGATGAATTGATGGACCCCCGGCCGGGCCAGCAGGTTCTTGCGCCGTTCCTTCTCATAGCGTAGTTGGGCGTTGCGCTGGTAGCGATTGCTCATGTTCATCTCCATCCAGTCCCTTGTCCCACCTTAAACACCAGACGCCCCGGCGGCAAGGAGAGTTTGCAAATTTGTGCGCTGGTGCGACAATGAAGACAGCGACAGCAAGTTCAGATGGGGGTGGTAATGGATCAACTTCAGAAACAAACTTGTGAGCCCTGCCGAAAAGGCGCGCCTCTGGCGAGCGCGGCCGAAACCGCTGATTTCATGCGCCAGTTGCCCGACTGGCAGATCATCAGTGTTGACGAGATCCCGCGGCTGCAGCGCAGCTACAGCTTCAAGAATTTCCGCCAGGCCCTCGACTTTACCGACCGGATCGGGGAACTTGCCGAGCAGGAAGGGCATCATCCGGCGATCCTGACTGAATGGGGCAAGGTGACTTTGAGCTGGTGGACGCACAAGATCGGCGGGCTGCACCGCAACGACTTCATCATGGCCGCAAAAAGCGATCAACTGTTCACCGAAGGTCAGTAACGATGTCACTGAAATCTGTGGCAGATTTCCTGGCCCTGACGCATTTCGCCTTTATTTTGTTCGTGGTTTTCGGCGGGCTGCTGGCTCTGCGCTGGCCGCGCGTGGCCTGGCTACACCTGCCGGCGGCAATCTGGGGCGCATTGATCGAATTCTGCGGCTGGGTCTGCCCGCTGACCCCGCTGGAGAACCGGTTGCGGCAACTGGCCGGGGCAGACGACTACGCCGACGGTTTTATCGAGCATTACCTGCTGCCGGTGATCTATCCGGCCGGGCTGACCCGTGAGCTGCAGATGCTGATCGGCAGCGGAGTCATCCTGATCAATCTGGTGATTTACGGGATCGTTTTTCTGCGCAGGAAGAGATAAAGGACCATTTGCTTATTCTGAACAAACCCACCCGGTCATGCTAAACCAAAACCGACCACTGCCTGCAAAGGGTGTTGCGGATTGCAGTCTCTATGAGATGCGTAAACCAATAAGCCCGGTTATAGTCGGGGCTTATTTATGAAATAGATCTTGCGCTGTAATTGGGGTACAAATGGCAAACGTAGTTAGGTCGGCAATCCGAAACGGGCGCCATTACACTGAGCGTAAACTTTGATCTGATATCAATTCGAGTATCTACAACAACCGCATCGAGGAGAAATGTTATGAAGATTACCGTCATCATCGGCAGCCCTCGCGGCATGAAAGGCAACACCGGCCGATTACTGGAGGAGGTTTTGCTGGGGCTGAACAAATCTGTCGAAACGGAACTGTTCGATCTCTCGAAACTGAAAGTCCTTCCCTGCAACGGCTGTGATTACTGCCACCGGACCGGCACCTGTCACCTCAAGGACGATTACGAAACCATCAAAGCCAGCCTTGTGGACTGTGACGGCTTTATCCTAGCCAGCCCCAACTACATTTTCAGTGTCACTGCGCAACTGAAAGCCCTCTTCGACCGGAGCGGCAACCTTATCCACTGTCTCATGCTGGAAGGGAAATACGGCGCCGTAGTCGAAACCTCCGGCGGCGGAGAAGACGATATAGTCATTGATTATGTGGGTCGTTTTATCAATTCAACCGGAGCGCAGTCAGTCGGCGGCATCGGCTCACCCATGGCAGGCGAACGAACCTTCCCCCGCGAAGAGTTACTTTTCCAGCAAGCCCGGCAACTCGGCCAAAATCTTTGTTTGAGCATCCTGAATCAACAGGAGTTTCCAGACCAGGCTGAATATCGGAGCGCCTTCAAGACCCGCATGAAAAACCTGATCGAATACCGCAAGGAGACCTGGACGGCCGAAAAAACCTACTGGCTGGAGCATCACACAGATTGAACGCCGAAAAGTGTTGGCGATGGGGAAAAACGAGGGACTTCCCGTAGTTTTTGTATATCACGACCTATAGCACACGAAATCCCGCCAAGCTCGCCCGGCGGGATTTTCTTGGAAGGCAGGGTTTCCGGTAATTTCAGATCCAGCCTATTTTTGACCTGAAAAATCAATACGGCACAAAATCCGAGACAACTACCGACTTTCAAAACTTACAAATTTATGAACATTGGATCTCCAACTTGATCGACTGGGTAATGAGGGCAAGGTCTCTGCACGGCGGTTAACCGTTTATGCGGAAAAACAAGGCCAGAGTTACCCTCATAGGACAGGTAGATTACATCGTGGACTGCACCAGTCCAGCCTGTGATCAAGTCCACGGCTATACCAACTGCTGTTGAAGCCACTACACCGTTGGCCCAGACTACTTGGGGGTTGTGCCCAGCATCACCGTATTTATTGGCTTCAACAGCGAGTTTCTTTTCAGTCAGAAAACCCAGACACCACATGCACGGCCCGCCAGGAATAGATGCTATCACCTGACCGCTTAGTACAGGCGGCTGGGGGTCAACTTTAGCCACATCAATGCCAATGTCGATATATGGTATCAAGTGGCGTCGAGAAAAAACTTCCAACTCTTGCCTACCTTTATAACCATCTACGCAGCCGAAAATGATGTCACAGCTTCCGAGTGGAATCGGGTTTTCTTGCCACCGGCCCTTTATCATTTGGATCTTGGCATTCGGCTGGAGGCCGCGTATAGCCCGTCTCGCTATCTGGATCTTTGGGGTTCTGTTCTTAACGTCCCTGACCTTTGCGCTGATCAATCGATTAAGATTGGAATCTTCAGGGATGTCTGGATCATAAAGAACGTAATTCTGGAAACCTATATGCGCAAGTTGCTGTGCGATGTGCGATCCGCCACCGCCAAGACCTATTATTCCGGCGGTGCAAGCTTCGATCTTCGCTTGCGCCCCATCACCCAGAAAAGACTGTCTGTCATATCTATCGTCACACATAGAATCCCGTCCCTGCCGTTTGCATTTTCATAGGGTAATCGACGATGGTCAGTTTGCTGACCGGTCTAGGAGAGGTGTGTTTTGATGTCCATATCAAGCCAGCAGCGCTGTCACGGCTGAAGACCAGAGCGCCGTGGACCGCATCCCCTCCAATGTTATGGAAGGACGGGATCATCTTGTTGTATTCCACCCGATCTACCCTGCTGAATCGCGGGGCACCGTGATGGCCATGTGTATGCACATGCAGGATGCACTCTTTAGTAGAGTAGGCTCTCTCCATAACGCTACGGATTGCCGAAGAGTTAATCTTTGCCCCTACCGTCGGATCATCGAGATAATGAGCATCCGGCACCGGGGAGTAATCCGTGGCAAGAAGCAGGAGAGTGTCTTGGCCAGCGTTGCCCTTTCTTGCAAAGATAAAACCCACACGCTCTCGGGCGAAATCGTGCGGTCGCTTCAGGTCCGCCCGCATTCTCTCGTAAACACTCTTTGTCATCTTGACGTGAATCAGCATATCAATGCCCTCAGGTGTAAAGCCACCGTCTGAGAGAGCCGCTTTTCAGTCTGTTTAAGCCGCCATGAAAAAGCGAACCAACGACGCCCTAATATGAACTCGTTCTGACCGTTCCAGTTGAGTGCCTTGCCGGATTGAACCATTGCCGAAAAGTACAGCCGCGAGTTATAGCCCCCACGAAGGTTCGGACAAAATAAAGCGTCAACTGATTCCGGAGAACAGTTCTGAGGTAGTTTCAGGCCCGGGATATGAAAAAAATCGAACCCAGCTTCCTCGGCGTAGCTTATGCCGGGAAACATCGTTTTGAGTTCATCAACCTGCTCCTGGGGGTAATTCATCTTGACCTCCTTCAGGACGATGCCCCGTCCTTCACGTGGCTGATGAAAATTTCTCCACCTTTGATAGTCACGCCACCATCGTCAGGCAAAGGCTCAAACTTGCCGCCAATGACCTTGTCAAGATCGTAGGCCAAAGGAACTTCCGCGAGAGCCTTCAACTCTGCAACGCTATGGTGCCCCCGGTGTACCGTCAAAGGTTTGTCGTCAATGGTGATAGTTACGTCCTGCTTGCCATGGTCATCGTGCCGATTCTCATTTTCGTGTTTCATTGGTTGTTCTCCTCTTTGAAAGATTGTTGTATCAGCGGATACGCTTATCAGCGTATTTGAGGAGAACAAAAAAAGCAAGAACTTTTTTTCTTGCTTCATAACAAGCTGTTATTGCAGGTGATTCGTCACCAGCAGTCTGACCCTGGCAGCATCCTTTGATACCTGAAAAGCCGTCGTGACCGCCTCAATAAGCTCTTCACCTTGCGGTGTAGACTGGCTCAGAGGCGATGTTTCTTTTGTGCTGCCGCGGAAGTTTCTTACAGTTTTCTTAAGAAAAGATAAAGGCATCAAGAACGCCCCGCAGCCATATCCTGCCTGCCATTCCATCCAGTCTGTCGCACCCGATGTCTTCGACTTGGAGATTATGTTGTCGCGCATGCAGACTTGTGATGCGCCTTTCCCGGAGACAGGGACGATCAATTCCATTTTGTAGAGGTAGTCATGGAAAATCGCATGAAAGAGTTCATGTGTCATGGTGGTTCTAAACCTGTTTTCGTATACAGGCGAACCCGACAGTCTTTCCGCTACCGACACTTTTGGTTTTCCCTTTGGGTAGAACTCTGTAAGCCCGTCAACATCAGGCCCGTATTCTGACAAATCGGCATACTGATCAAAGGAAGAGGTATGTCTTTCGACCAATTTGGTTAGATCATCAGTAGAAATTGGAAAGCGGACCTGCCCGTACAGACTACGAAGAAAATCGCCGACAATTGTTGCGCATTCGTTTTCGATTTCTTGAGGCTCATAATGTGGCCTTTGATGAAACCTGCCTGTAATGTCGCGAATCATCCTTGGCATTGCTATTTTTTCTCAGTTGCTTTTCGAAATGCGAGCATTGCTCTGTCGAACGTGGCGGGATCGAGCTTTTTGTCTTTGTCTTCTTCCGGAATCCGTCCAGCAAGGTATGACAAATAATCTGCGCTGACTTCTAGAGTAGTAGCGATAAGTGCTATTAACTGCGGTGACGATGGAAATCTTTTGTTGTGTTCAATGTCGTTTAGGTACTGTGGCGAGATATCTAGTTTGGCCGCGAGCTCTCTTTGACTCAGTTCCTTTGACTTGCGCGTGTCCGCAATGTAGGTTCCAAAACTCACTGTTTTTTCCATTAGCGTCGACTCTCCTTAGCTGATATGCTGATTAGCGGATAAGTTTATCCGTTGACAGTGTCATTGTCAACAACTTGCATTGGTTGCCCGAGAGCAGACGTTATGTGAGACCAACAAAAAAGAAGAGCCATTTCAGCTAATAACTGAAATGGCTCTTCGATCTAAAAACGATAGTAGGAATTTATCTTACGGTAAACTCTTTTGCATTTTCATAAGCGGCTGCATAGTCTTGAAGCATTCTTTTGATGTCTTTGTTGCCGTTGTTCTGACAGTGCTCATAATATTCTTTTGTCGCAGGAGTTTCTACTTTCCTGTCTTGGAACTTCTGTCCCGACAAGCTAGCAAGCCTCATGTCATACCTCCTTTAGGTTGTTCCTGTACAATGGATACGGGGCGATAGCTTGTGCTCTATTTCTCCAGCTCGCATCCGTTCTATCGTAGTAAATGATCATATTGTCGTTGTGTGCCAAGATCCAAGGGTTGGTATCATAAGTGCCCGCAGTAGAATCGATTATTATTGTGGATGAACAGAGATTGTTCCTGTATTCATCGACAGAGCCGATATCAACGCACCAGACAAACTTTGGCATTTCCACGGAAAGAATCGTATCGACCAAACCATCTGGCATGTCTGCACTTATCGCCG
>Ga0210086_1000014_pt1:0-130000 | contig 133543 bp, 116 predicted proteins | sample China_Galinas_PW_3_FD_184867 | JGI IMG/M metagenome (GOLD analysis project Ga0210086, IMG submission 184867) | Wetland microbial communities from San Francisco Bay, California, USA, that impact long-term carbon sequestration - China_Galinas_PWB_D2... | ecosystem: Environmental >...
GGTCAAAGACGGCCAGCTGGTGGTGCCCGCCTGCAACGCCAAACTGCGCCGCACGGTCAAACCGGCCACCGGGATCAGCGTGGTGACCTTGCAGGCCGGGGCCTTCACTCCGCCGAACGGGGATGTGGCCGGCACGCCCAATCTGGTCAAGCTGGACGCGAGCCCCAATGGCGACATCCAGTTTTTGGGCTATGAAGCGGCCGAAGCGACCGGGGTCGATCTGACCAAGGCCGAGGTGATCGTCAGCGCCGGGCGCGGGATCGGCAAGCCGGAGAACCTGGCAATGATTGAGGCCCTGGCCAAGGCACTCAAAGGGGAATACGGCGCCAGCCGGCCGGTGGTCGATGCCGAATGGGCCGAGCACAGCCGGCAGGTCGGCACGACCGGGCAGACGGTCAGTCCGAAGCTCTATGTCGCCTGCGGCATTTCGGGAGCGATTCAGCACCTGGCCGGGATGAAGAAATCGGAGTTCGTGATCGCCATCAACACCGACAAGGACGCGCCTATCGGCGAAGTCGCCGACGTGCTGGCGGTCGCCGACCTGAAGCAGCTGCTGCCGGTGTTGACGGAAAAACTTGCCGGGTAACGGAAAAAACATTCGAACAGGGATACAGGGGATAAAAACTCTAAAGTTCACTAGTAGTTTTTGAACTATCCCCTTCATCCCTTTGATCCCTGTGAATAATCCCGTCTTCATGCCAGGGAAGCAGCAGGAGCTGGAGCAAGAGGGAATACAGATAAACAAGAAAGGTCAAAACTATGAACGAAGTCTATATCATCGATGCCTTACGCACCCCCTTCGGCAGTTTCGGAGGCACTCTGTCCGATGTTCCGGCCCCGCAACTGGGGGCTACGGTTGTCAAAGCTCTGCTGGAGCGCCATCAGCTCGATCCGGCGCTGCTCGATCAATTCATCGCCGGGCAGGTAATTTCCGGCGGCTGCGGGCAGGCCCCGGCGCGGCAGGCGATGCGCGCCGCCGGGATTCCCGATGGCGTACCGGCGATGACCATCAACAAGGTCTGCGGCAGCGGTCTGAAGGCGATGATGCTGGCTGCCGACGCCATCCGCCTGGGGGACGACCAGCTGGCCATCGCCGGCGGCATGGAGAACATGTCGCTCGCTCCCTATGCTCTGCACGGCGCCCGTTCCGGCCTGCGCATGGGCAACAGCGAGGCAATCGATCTGCTGATCCACGATGCGCTGCTCGACCCCTACAGCGGCCGCCACATGGGGGAAGTGACCGAAGAGGAGATCACCAAGCAGGAGATCAGCCGCGAAGTCCAGGACGAATACGCCATCAGCTCCTACCAACGGGCGCAAGCAGCCCAGGAGCGCGGCTTTTTCGTGCAGGAGATCGTCCCGGTTAGCAAAACTTCCCGCAAGGGAGAAATAACCGTTGACCGTGACGAGGAGCCGGCGCGGGTCGATTTCGCCAAGTTCACCGGCCTGCGCCCGGTATTCAAAAAAGACGGCAGCTTAACTGCCGGCAATGCCTCGACCATCAATGACGGCGCCGCTTTCGCCCTGGTCGCCGGTGGTGAAGCGCTGAAAAAACACGGTCTGAAACCGCGCGCCAGGATGATCGCCTACGCCACCAACAGCCTGCATCCCGACCTGTTTTCGGTGGCTCCGATCGGCGCCATTGAACGGGTCTGCGCCAAGGCCGGATTATCGCTGGATAAAATCGATCTGTTCGAAATCAACGAAGCCTTTGCGGCAGTCGCCCTGATGGCGATCAACAACCTCAAGCTCGATCGCGACAAGGTCAACATCAACGGCGGCGCGGTTGCGATCGGTCATCCGGTCGGCGCCAGCGGTGGCCGACTGGTGGCGACCCTGCTCAACGGGCTGGAGCAGAGCGGCGGCCGTTACGGCCTGGCAACCCTCTGCATTGGCGGCGGTGAAGCGGTCGCGGCCATTTTTGAGAGGCTTTAAATACCTAACCACAGAGGCACAGAGACACGGAAACAACTCAAAAGCTGAAATTAAAATAATTTTGGTTTTAAACCTTAAACCAAATGAGTTTTTAGATTTTCTCCGTGCCTCAGTGTCTCAGTGTTGAAAAGATTTTGACTATTTGACAAGGAGGAGACACATGGCAATCAACAGGATCATGGTCATCGGCGCCGGGCAGATGGGGGGCGGGATCGCCCAGGTTGCGGCCCAGGCCGGGCTGCAGGTCGTGCTCAACGATATCGATGCGGCGTTGATCAACAAGCGACTCGCTTTTATCGACAAGCTGCTGGTGAAGAATATCGAAAAGGGACGGATGAGCGAGGAGGAGAAGATCGAGGTCATGTCCCGGCTGATTCCGTCGACCTCCCTGAAGGATGCGGCCGAGGTCGATTTTATCGTTGAAGCGGCGACCGAAAACATGGCGATCAAGGGGAAAATCTTCCGCACCCTCGACGAGACGGCAAAACCGGGCGTGATCCTCGCCAGCAACACCTCGTCCCTGCCGATTACGGAAATCGCCGCCGTCACCCAGCGGCCGGAGCTGGTGATCGGCATGCACTTCATGAACCCGGTGCCGGTGATGAAACTGGTCGAAGTGATCCGCGGCATCGCCACCAGCGACCAAACCTACAGCACGGTAAAGGAGCTGGCCGAGAGAATGGATAAAACCCCGGTCGAGGTTAACGACTATCCCGGCTTTATCGCCAACCGGGTGCTGATGCCGATGATCAATGAAGCGATCTATTGTGTCTACGAGGGGGTTGCCGAACCGGAAGCGATCGACACGGTGATGAAGCTCGGCATGAACCATCCGATGGGGCCGCTGACCCTGGCCGACTTTATCGGCCTGGACACCTGTCTGGCGATCATGGAAGTCCTTTACGAAGGGTTCGCCGACAGCAAATACCGCCCCTGCCCACTGCTGCGCAAGATGGTCAAGGCCGGCTGGTTGGGCAAGAAGAGCGGCAAGGGATTTTTCACCTATGCCTGACACCGTTGGAGATTCGCGGCTTCAGGTCACACTCAGGAGGCTGATATGAACTTTGAAAACCTGCAAGTCGATATCGCCGACGGTATCGCAGTCGTTACCGTCGATCGTCCCAAGGCGCTGAATGCCCTGAACGAAAAAACCCTGTGCGAAATGCAGCAGGCCTTCAGCTCCTTTGCTGAAGATCCCCGGGTGCAGGTGATCATCATCACCGGCAGCGGCGAAAAAGCCTTTGTCGCCGGCGCCGACATCGCCGCCATGCAGTCGCTCTCGGCCACTCAAGCATGCCGGTTCGCCAAGCTCGGCCACGAGGTGATGCGCAGCATTGAAGGCTGTCCGAAACCGGTGATCGCCGCGGTCAACGGATTCGCTCTCGGCGGCGGCTGCGAGCTGGCCCTGGGGTGTGACATCCGTCTCGCTTCCGAGAATGCCCGCTTCGGCCAGCCGGAAGTCAACCTCGGCGTCATACCCGGCTTCGGCGGCACCCAGCGACTGGCCCGGCTGATCGGCAAGGGGCTGGCCATGGAGATGATTTTCACCGGCGACATGATCGACGCCGCCGAAGCGCATCGCATCGGCCTGGCCAACAAGGTCGTGCCGGCGGCGGAACTGCTGGATACCGCAAAACAGCTGGCGGCCAGGATCATCGGCAAAAGCCCGTACGCGGTAAAACTGGCCAAGGAAGCGGTGCGCAACGGCCTGGAGATGGATCTCGCCCGCGCCAACCAGTACGAAGCCGACTTGTTCGGCCTCTGCTTCGCCAGCGCCGATCAAAAGGAAGGGATGCAGGCGTTCCTCGAAAAGCGGCCGCCGAAGTTTACCGGGGAGTAATAAACCAGGCTCGAGGCCCGAGGCTTGAAGCTTGAATCGTCCAGCCTTCAGCCTTTGGCCTCGGGTCTCGAACCTCGAACCTGAGGCCTCGTCGATCCAACGGAGCGACAGATGAATCTTGACCTGACTGAAGAACAAAAACTGATCCAGGACACCGCCCGCGAGTTTGCAGCCGTCGAACTGGCGCCGGTTGCGGGCGATCTCGATCGCGGCGGCGACCGGGAGGTGTTCTTCACCAACCTGGAAAAACTGGCGGGACTCGGTTTCATGGGTTTGAACGTCCGCGAGGAATATGGCGGCAGTGATGCGGGCGCCATCGCATTTTCGGTCGCCCTGACCGAAATCGGCCGCGCCTGCGCAGCAACCGCGGTAACGGTTTCGGTCAACAACATGGTCTGCGAGGTGATCCAATCGCTCGGCAACGAAGATCAGTGCCGAAAATACATCCCGAAGATCTGCTCCGGCGAATACCTGGCCGGGGCCTTCGCCCTGACTGAAACCGGCGCCGGCTCCGATCCGGCCGGAATGACCACTGGCGCGGTGCTCGACGGCGATCAGTGGGTACTCAACGGCAGCAAGATATTCATTACCAGCGCTCCTTACGCCGGAGTCTTCGTAGTTTGGGCGATCACCGACAAAACCGCGCCGAAGGGCAAGGGGATCAGCTGTTTTCTGGTCGAACGGGATACGCCGGGGCTGTCCATCGGCAAAGGGGAAGAAAAAATGGGGCAGCACGCATCCGCGACCAACGAACTGGTGTTTCAGGACTGCCGCATTCCCGAAACTGCCCTGATGGGACAGCTGAACGATGGCTTCCGCGTCGCCGTCAGCGAACTGGCCGGTGGGCGGATCGGCATCGGCTCGCTGGCCCTCGGCATCGGCCAGGCGGCCCTGGAAGCGGCCACCCGTTACGCTCTGGAACGCAAGCAGTTCGACCAGCAGATTGCCGATTTTCAGGCGATCCAGTGGAAGCTCGCCGATTGCGCTACCGACCTGGAGGCGGCCCGACTGCTGCTGCTGAACGCCGCATTCAAAAAGCAGCAGGGGCGCAGTTTCGACAAAGAGGCGTCGATGGCCAAGCTGTTTGCCTCTGAGGCCGCCAATCGCACCTGTTACGAGGCGCTGCAGATCTTCGGCGGCTACGGCTATACCGTCGATTTTCCCATCGAACGCTACACCCGTGATGTACGGGTCACGACAATTTACGAGGGAACCAGTGAGATCCAGCGGCTGATTATCGCCCGGGAGCTGCTGGGGAGTTACTCGTGATGAATTTTACCGCGAAACACGCGAAGATCGAGGAGAAATATCTTTATTTTTGGATTTCCTCAGCGTTCTCAGCGCCCTCTGCGGTGAACGATTTTCAAAATCTTTCCTAAAGGAGTGGAACGATGATTTTCGAACTGACCGATGAACACAAACTGATGCGCCAGATGGTCCGGGAATTCGCCGAGGCGGAGATCGCCCCCGGCATCGTCGAGCGGGACGAGGAAGAGCGCTTCGACCGTGAACTGATGTATGACAAGCTCGGCGAACTGGGGCTGACCGGGATTGTCTTCCCCGAGGAGTACGGCGGCGCCGGCGCCGACTACATCAGCTACGCCATCGCCGTCGAAGAACTTTCGCGGGTCTGCGCCTCGACCGGCGTTACCCTTTCGGCCCACCTCTCCCTCGGCGCCAACCCGATCTATATGTTCGGTACCGAAGAGCAGAAGCAGAAGTACCTGGTGCCCCTGGCCGATGGCAGCAAACTTGGCGCCTTCGGCCTGACCGAGAACTCGGCCGGTTCCGATGCCGGGGGAACCAAAACCACGGCGGTGCGCGACGGCGACCACTGGGTACTGAACGGCAGCAAGACCTTTATCACCAACGGCGGTGACGCGGAAATCTACGTGGTTTTCGCCCGCAGCGACAAACAGGCGGAGAAGCATCACGGCATCAGCGCCTTCATCGTCGAAAAGGGGACGCCCGGTTTCGAGTTCGGCAAAAAGGAGAAAAAACTCGGCATCCGCTCCTCACCGACCATGGAACTGGTCTTCACCAACTGCCGCATTCCGGCCGGCAATCTGCTCGGCGAGGAAGGGGCCGGTTTCAAAATCGCCATGAAGACCCTCGATGGCGGCCGGATCGGCATCGCCGCCCAGGCGTTGGGGATTGCCCAGGGGGCCTTTGAGGCAGCGCTGAACTATGCCAAGGAACGCAAGCAGTTCAACCAGGCGATCAGTTCCTTTCAGGCGATCCAGTTCAAACTGGCCGATATGGCGACCGAGATCGAAGCGGCCCGGCTGCTGGTCTACCAGGCGGCCTACCGGGCCAGCGCCGGGCTGTCCTACGGCCAGCAGTCGGCGATGGCCAAGATGTACGCCTCCGACGTGGCGATGAAGGTCACCACCGAGGCGGTGCAGGTCTTCGGCGGCTACGGTTACACCCGCGAGTTCCCGGTCGAGCGGATGATGCGCGACGCCAAGATCACCCAGATCTACGAAGGGACCAACGAGGTGCAGCGGATTGTCATCAGCGCGGCGCTGGTCCGCTGAGGCGGGAAACCCGAAGCGGTCGATGGTGGTTGCCGCCGGTTGGGCGGCAGCTTGTATCGGCCCGGATGAAATCGAATTCGCAAGTTATTTCATTGTATTGAGCAAGGAGATAAGTGACGGAAAATTAGCTGATTCGGCGCCTGACTTGATATTTCAATCCGGCGGAACACTGATAAGGAGCAAGCGATGACAGTCATCGGTTATCCAGGCCTCAGTTTTAATCTTGACGACACCAGCCGCTTGTTGCGCGAGACCGTCATCGATTTCGCCACAGCCGAAATTGCCCCGCGGGCGGCCGAGATCGACCGCGATAACCTGTTTCCCGCCGACCTCTGGCGCAAGATGGGGAAACTCGGCCTGCTCGGAATCACCGTCAGCGAAACGGACGGCGGTGCCGGCATGAGTTATCTCGATCATGTCATCGCCATGGAAGAGATCAGCCGCGCCTCGGCAGCGGTCGGTCTCTCCTATGGCGCCCACTCCAATCTCTGCGTCAACCAGATCTACCGCAACGGCACCCCCCCCCAGAAAGCCGGATACCTGCCGAAACTGATCAGCGGCGAACATGTCGGCGCCCTGGCGATGAGCGAAGCCGGTTCCGGTTCCGACGTGGTCAGCATGAGCCTGCGCGCCGAACCTGACGGCGATAATTACCTCCTCAACGGCACCAAGATGTGGATCACCAACGGCCCGGACGCTGATGTGCTGGTGGTCTACGCCAAGACCGATCCGGTTGCCGGCCCGCGCGGCATTACCGCTTTCCTGATCGAAAAGGGGTTCCCCGGATTTTCCACCGCGCAGAAGCTTGATAAACTGGGAATGCGCGGCTCCAATACCTGTGAACTGGTCTTTGAAAACTGCCGGGTGCCGGCGGAAAATATCCTCGGCGACCTGAACCGGGGGGTCGAGGTCCTGATGAGCGGCCTTGATTATGAACGGATCGTTCTCTCGGGCGGCCCGCTCGGGATCATGAGCGCCTGTCTCGATGCGGTGATCCCCTATCTGCATGACCGCAAGCAGTTCGGCCGGCCGATCGGTCAGTTCCAGCTGATGCAGGGGAAACTGGCCGACATGTACACCAGCATGAACGCCTGTCGCGCCTACGTCTACGCCGTGGCTAGAGAGGCCGACAAACGCGGCGGCCGCAACCTGCGGAAGGATGCCGCCGGGGCCATCCTCTACTCCGCGGAGAAGGCTACCCAGATGGCGCTCGACGCTATCCAGTGCCTGGGCGGAAATGGCTACATCAACGAGTTCCCCACCGGCCGGCTGCTGCGCGACGCCAAGCTCTACGAGATCGGCGCCGGCACCAGTGAAATCCGCCGCATGCTGATCGGCCGCGAACTGTTCGAGCAGACTAGTGCCCTGTAACCCGTAGGATTTCGCGGGATTGCGTAGGGCATTGGCGTGTCAGCAAGGCGCGATTTCTGCTGCCTAGCCGAAGCTAAGCAGATGAAATCGGAACGTAGCTGACGCGGCAAAGAACAAGCAAGGTGCGAAAGATTATGGGTTACAGGGTACTAACTGAAAGGTTGCGCAATGACCGTCATCAAGAGTCGACTCAAGACCGGCAGCGAAGAGTTCAAAAGCAATGCCGCCAAGCTGAAAACCCAGGTCGAAGATCTGCGGGCCAAGGTGGCGCAGATCGAGCTCGGCGGGGACAAAAAGTCCCGGCAGAAACATACCGAACGCGGCAAGCTGCTGCCGCGCGAGCGGATCCGCGAGCTGCTCGATGTCGGCTCGCCCTTTCTGGAACTCTCCCAGTTTGCCGCCTATCAGGTCTACGACAGCGCGGTGCCGGCCGGCGGGCTGATCTCCGGGATCGGCCGGATCGAGGGGCGCGAGTGCATGATCGTCGCCAACGACGCCACCGTCAAGGGGGGCACCTACTTTCCGCTGACGGTAAAAAAGCACCTGCGCGCCCAGGAGATCGCCGAGCAGAACCGCCTCCCCTGCGTCTATCTGGTCGATTCCGGCGGCGCCTTTCTGCCCAAGCAGGACGAGGTTTTCCCGGACCGCGACCATTTCGGACGGATCTTCTACAACCAGGCGCGGCTGTCGTCCCAGGAGATCCCGCAAATCGCCGTGGTGATGGGTTCCTGTACCGCCGGCGGCGCTTACGTGCCGGCGATGGCCGATGAAAGCATTATCGTCAAGCAGCAGGGGACGATCTTCCTCGGCGGACCGCCGCTGGTCAAGGCCGCGACCGGCGAAGTGGTCAGCGCCGAGCAGCTCGGCGGCGCCGACACCCACTGCCGCATTTCCGGAGTCACCGACCACTACGCCGAAAACGACGCCCACGCCCTGGCGTTGACCCGGCGCATCATCAACAACCTCAACTACCGGAAACAGCCGAATATCAGCCTGAGTGACAGCCGTGAGCCGCTGTACGATCCCCAGGAGCTCTACGGGCTGGTTCCGGGTGACACCCGAAAACCCTTCGACATCCGCGAGGTGATCGCCCGCATCGTCGACGGCAGCGAATTCGACGAGTTCAAACAGCTCTACGGCGCCACCCTGCTCTGCGGCTTCGCCCACCTGCACGGCATCCCGGTCGGCATCATCGCCAACAACGGCATCCTCTTCTCCGAATCGGCGCTCAAAGGAACCCATTTTATCCAGCTCTGCTGCCAGCGCGGCATCCCCCTGCTGTTCCTGCAGAACATCACCGGCTTCATGGTCGGCAGCAAGTACGAGGCGGGCGGGATCGCCAAGGACGGCGCCAAGATGGTCACCGCGGTGGCCTGCGCCAAAGTGCCGAAGCTGACCCTGATCGTCGGCGGCAGTTTCGGCGCCGGCAACTACGGCATGTGCGGCCGGGCTTACGATCCGCGCCTGCTGTTCATGTGGCCGAACGCGCGGATTTCGGTCATGGGCGGCGAACAGGCGGCCTCGGTACTGGCCCAGGTGCGTCGCGACGGATTCGAAGCCAAGGGACAGACCTGGACCAGCGAGGAGGAAGAGAAATTCAAAGCCCCGATCCGCGCCCAGTACGAACACCAGGGGCACCCCTACTACGCCAGTGCCCGGCTCTGGGACGACGGCATCATCGATCCGGCCGACAGCCGGATGGTGCTGGGCCTGAGTCTTTCCGCAACCCTAAACGCACCGATTGAGAAAACCACTTTCGGTATTTTCAGGATGTGACTATGAGACGCCTACAGACGGAGATTGATGACCTGGGCTGCGCGACCCTGCGCCTGAACAATCCGGAGCGGCATAACGCCTTCGATGATCGGTTGATCGCCGAGCTGACCGCTGCCCTGAACCAACTGGCGGAGGACCCGCAGGTTCGCACCATCACCCTGGCCGCCAGCGGCAAAAGTTTTTCCGCCGGCGCCGACCTGAACTGGATGCTGCGGGTCGCCGACTACTCGCTGGACGAGAATGTCGACGACGCCCTGGCGCTGGCGGAACTGATGAAAACCCTGAACGAGCTGCCGAAACCGACCATCGCCCTGGTGCAGGGGCCGGCTTTCGGCGGCGGGGTCGGGCTGGTGGCGGCCTGTGATATTGCCATCGCCAGTACCCGCGCCAGTTTCTGCCTTTCTGAAACCAGACTGGGGCTGATCCCGGCGGTGATTTCACCCTACCTGATGGCCGCCATCGGCCCGCGCGCCGCACGACGTTATTTTCTGACCGCGGAACGTATCTCCGCCGAGGATGCCCTCCGCCTCGGTCTGGTTCATCAGTTGACCGGCGAGGATGAGCTGCAGGATGTCGGGGATCAGTTGTGCCGCCAATTGCTGCAGAACGGACCGCACGCCATCGCTGCCGCCAAGCAGTTGATCGGCGAGGTCAGCGGGCGACCGGTCGACAAAGAGCTGATCGAGATAACCGCCGAACGGATCGCCGCCATTCGCGCCACCGAGGAAGGGCGCGAGGGAGTGAGCGCCTTCCTGGCCAAACGCCGGCCGAACTGGAACAAGGATTGACCATGTTCGACGCTGTCCTGATCGCCAATCGTGGCGAAATCGCCTGCCGGATCATCGCCACCGCCCGGTGCCTAGGGATCAGGACGGTCGCAGTCTTCTCCAAGGCCGATGCCGCCGCCCGTCATGTCCAGCTAGCTGACGAGGCGGTGCTGATCGGTCCGCCGCCGGCGCGGGACAGCTATCTGCGAAGCGACAAGATTCTTGCCGCCGCCAAGCGCTGCGGCGCCGAAGCGATCCATCCCGGCTACGGGTTTCTCGCCGAAAACGCCGATTTTGCGCGCGCCTGCCGGAAGGCCGGCCTGGTCTTTATCGGACCGCCGGCCGACGCCATTTCCGTCATGGGGGATAAATCCCACGCCAAGGATTTGATGGCCGACGCAGGGGTACCGCTGGTCCCCGGTTATCATGGCCCGGAGCAGGAGTTGGAAACTCTGCAACGAGAAGCGGACCGGATCGGTTATCCGCTGCTGCTCAAGGCGAGCGCCGGCGGTGGCGGCAAGGGGATGCGGGTGGTCGAGAACGCCAAGGATTTTCCGGCCGCGCTGGCTGCCGCCAAACGTGAAGCCCTGGGCGCCTTCGGCAACGAACAGATGCTGCTGGAGCGCTACCTGCGGTGTCCGCGCCATGTCGAAATCCAGGTTTTCTCTGACTCACAGGGGAACTGCGTGCACCTGTTCGAGCGCGATTGCTCGCTGCAACGCCGTCATCAAAAGGTGATCGAAGAAGCCCCGGCGCCCGGCATGAACGAGGGACTGCGCGGAAAAATGGCCGCGGCGGCGATCGCCGCGGCCAGAGCGATCAAATATGTCGGCGCCGGAACCGTCGAGTTCCTGCTCGACGAAGACGGCAGTTTCTACTTCATGGAGATGAACACCCGGCTGCAGGTCGAGCACCCGGTCAGCGAACTGATTACCGGACAGGACCTGGTCGAGTGGCAGTTGCGGGTCGCCGCCGGCCAGCCCCTCCCTTGCACCCAGCAGCAGTTGCGGATCTCCGGTCACGCCATCGAGGCGCGGCTTTACGCCGAGGACCCGCAGCGCGATTTCTTGCCGGCCACCGGCACCCTGCATCATCTGCGGCTGCCGGAAACATCAGCGCAGGTACGGGTCGATAGCGGCGTACAACAGGGAGACCGGATCGGCATTCACTATGATCCGCTGCTCGCCAAGCTGATCGTCCACGCCGACAATCGTGACCAGGCCCTGCGCCGGCTGCGCCGCGCCCTGGACGCCACCGAGGTGGTCGGTCTGAGCAGCAATCGCGATTTCCTGCGCCGGGTCTGCGACAATGCCGAATTCTGCAGCGGCGCCATCGACACCGGTTTCATCTCCCGGCAGGGCGCTGAGCTGCTCGCCCCGCCCGGGCCGGCAGACGATGAGCAGCTGGCCCTGACCGCTCTTTATCTGCTGCTGCAACGTCGCCGACAGGCCCGGCGGCAGGCGAATATTTCCTGCGAACCGGACTCTCCCTGGCATCAGACCAACGGCTGGCGGTTGAATAGCGACAACTATCACCGGCTGCTGCTGCGCGATGGCGCCCGGGAGCACCGGGTTATCCTCCACTACCGGCCGGATGGCTTCCTGCTGGAACTGCCCGGTGGCTGCCTTGAAGCGCGTGGCGAACTGGACCCGGACGGCAGCCTGCGGGCGACCATCGGCGGGCACCGCTGCCGGGCTCGAATCATCCGCAACGGTCAGGAACTGACCTTGCTGGCAAACGGAGTCACCCGCACCCTGCAATTGGATGATCCCCTCTATGGCGTTCTCGATCTAGCAGGAGGGGAAGGAAACCTGAGCGCCCCGATGCCGGGGAAAATCATCGCCATCCATACCGCCAGCGGCGCCCGGGTCGCGGCCGGCGATCCGCTGCTGACACTCGAAGCGATGAAAATGGAACACACCATCAGCGCACCGCAGAACGGCACCGTCAGTGATATCTATTTCCAGGTCGGCGAAATGGTCGAAGAAGGGGTCGAACTGATCGCCATCGCCGGCGAAGGAGGTTGACATGCACTTACCGAAACGGGTGAAAATTGTCGAAGTCGGTCCACGCGACGGCCTGCAGAACGAGAGCAAGATCGTCCCGACCCAGGTGAAGATCGAATTGATCGACCGCCTCTCAGAAAGCGGTCTGACCTCCATCGAGAGTACCAGCTTCGTCTCGCCGAGATGGGTGCCGCAGATGGCCGACAGCCAGCAGGTAATGCAGGGGATCAAGCGATATCTCGGCGTCAGCTACCCGGTGCTGGTGCCTAATCTGCAGGGTTTGAAAGACGCCCTGCAGACCGACTGCGAGGAGATCGCAATCTTTGCTTCGGCATCGGAATCGTTCGCGCGCAAAAACATCAACTGTACCATCGCCGAGAGCCTCGACCGGTTTGCCGAGGTCTGCGCTGAAGCCCGGACGCACAACCTGCGGGTGCGCGGCTACATCTCCTGCACTCTCGGCTGCCCCTACGAGGGTGGGGTCGATCCGCAGAGCGTCGCCTGGCTGGCCGGACAACTGGTGCATCTGGGCTGCTACGAGATCTCCCTCGGCGACACCATTGGTGTCGGCACCCCAGGCAAGGCCCAGGCGATGGTTGATCGTGTGACGAAAATTGTCCAACCAGAACGGCTGGCCGTACACTTTCACGACACCTACGGCCAGGCCTTGGCGAACATTCTCGCCGTTCTGCAACGCGGTATCGCCGTCATCGACAGCTCGGTCTCCGGTCTCGGCGGCTGCAACTTCGCGCCCGGCGCCAGCGGCAACGTCGCCACCGAAGACCTGCTCTACATGCTCAATGGGCTGGGAATAGAAACCGGAGTCGATCTGAACGAGGTGGTGGCGGTCGGCGAGTTCATTTCCAACTACCTGGGACGACCGAACAGTTCTAAAGTGGCGCGGGCAATTCTCGGACAACGGACGGAGAAATATCCGCACCAGTAAAGTGAGCCCTGAAGGGGAATAACCGGAGTCATTTGACGGGGAGATGATGGACAATTATGAGGGGTGTTGAGGAGAGAAATTGACAGGTTTTCGCAGCCATCCCCGGAGAAATCTGTCTCTTATTTTTTTCCGGAGTTCTGTCGCATTTTGTCATTCAAGGTAAAATTTAATAAATGGTGTATAATCGATATATTTACTTTTCAATTCTGCCGATTGTGCCAATCCATTCCTTGCCGTTGAGGAGAGAGGATGGACTTCCAGCTAAAAGATCTTCTGGATGTTCCAAAGCTTCGAGAGCTGTTGGATTTGATTGATGGAATCCACAACATGCCCTCGACCATCGTTGACCTGGAGGGGCAGGTTCTGATTACCACCGCCTGGCAGGACATCTGTACGAAATTCCACCGCATCAACCCCGAGTCGGAAAAGAAATGCCAAGAGTGCGATGCCCGGATAAATGCCGGTCTTGATCATAACAGCGCTCATATCATCTACCATTGTCCGTTGGGGCTGGTTGAAGCGGCAACTCCGATCATTATTGAGGGGGAACATCTCGGCAACGTATTTACCGGGCAGTTGTTGATGGAACCGCCGGACGAAGAGTATTTCATCAAACAAGCTCATCAGTATGGGTTTGATGAAGGCGATTATCTTGCGGCGCTACGGAAAGTGCCAATCCTTACCGAGGAGCGTGTTCACAATAATCTGGCATTTATCCACAACCTGACACAAATGCTGGCGGAGCAGAGATTACAGTATAAGAGACAACGTGAAGCCGAGAATGCACTGCAGGAGAGAGAAGAACGTTACCGGTATTTGTTTGCTAGTGCCGGAGAAGGGATTTTTCTTCTTTCCACCGACGGAAGTCTGGTCGAAGTGAATGAAGCATTTGCCAGGATGCACGGATACACGACTTCGGAAATGCAGCAGATGGGGCTGAAAGACCTGGATACTCCCGAGACATCTCGTCTGGTGGCGGAGAGAATGCATCGTATTTTAGCGGGTGAAACCCTGACTTTTGAGGTCGAACATTTCCACAAGGATGGCCACGTTTTTCCGCTTGAAGTGTCGGCCAACCTGATCTCTTTCGGCGGGATTTCTTATTTTCAATGCTTTCATCGCGACATCACCGATCGGAAACAGGCGGAAGAAAGACTTCAGCTCAGAGAACAAGCCCTGGCCAGCAGTGAACGGTTCTTGAAAACCATCATCGACACCGAGCCGGAGTGCATCAAAATGCTCGATAGCGACGGTAACCTGCTTATGATGAACTCCGCCGGGCTAAAGATGATAGATGCCGACTCCTTGGAGCAGGTCAAAGGACAATGCATCTACCCATTGATTACCGACTCTTACCGGGAGGAGTTTATCGCCCTGACCAAGCGGGTCTTTCAGGGAATCCCCGGAATGCTTGAATTTGGAACTATCGGTCTCAAAGGACGGCCCGTCTGGCTGGAAACCCACGCGGTGCCGTTTCGCAATGAACGGGGAGAAATTGTCGCACTGCTTGGCATTACCCGCGATGTCACCGAACAAAAACGACTGGCGGAAGAAAGAGTGGTACTTGAACAGCAACTCCAGCAGGCCCAGAAAATGGAAAGTCTCGGGGGATTGGCCGGTGGGATCGCGCACGACTTCAATAACCTGCTTGCGGTCATCATAGGCAATTGCGCACTGGCAAAACTCAAACCGAAAATAGCTGCAGATAAAATCCCACCGATAGAAACAGCCGCCAAACGTGCCGCTGAACTTTGTCAACAGATGCTGACCTATGCCGGGAAAGCCAATTTTACCAGGTCTCCGATTCAGCTTTCCGAACTGGTAGCTGACATGGTCAAGATGTCCAGATCCACCATTGGCCAGAACGTGGAGATCAGCAGTGATCTGGCAGCCGATATTCCACTTGTTTCGGTCGATGCCAGTCAACTACGGCAGGTCACCATGAACCTGATCATCAACGCTGCGGAGGCGATCGGAGAGGCACAGGGTGAAGTTCTCGTATCCCTTGCAAAAAACACTATCAGGGCCGATCAGCGGGAAACCGATTATCTTGGTGCCTTCATCCCACCAGGCGAGTATGTCTGCCTGGAAGTCACAGACAACGGTTGTGGCATGGATGATGAAACCCAACGGCGAATTTTCGAGCCTTTCTATACCACGAAATTCGCCGGACGAGGACTTGGGATATCAGTCGTCCTCGGCATCATCAAAGGACATAAAGGAGCATTACAGCTCTTCAGCCAACCGGGTCAGGGAACAACATTCAAGGTTTTCCTGCCCGTTCAGATCCACAAACCGGCAGCAGACCAAACGATTCCACAACCCGCCCTCCCGGAGTCGTGGCAAGGAAAGGGTACGGTTCTGCTGGTAGAGGACGAGGAACAAGTCATATGTATAGCGGAAGAAATGCTTGAGGACCTGGGTTTCACGGTTATCAAAGCAGCTAACGGCCAAGAAGCGCTTGACCTGTACCAGCAGCATGCCGAAGCGATCACGCTGGTGGTCACTGACATCGGCATGCCGGTCATGGATGGTTATGCGCTCTGTCGCGAGTTGAATAGGCTCAATTCGAAGCTGCCGATTATCATTTCCAGCGGCTTCGGCGACAGGGCTATCAGCTCCCGGATCGCCGCCGAAGATATCGCCGGATTGGTCAACAAACCGTATGACTTTGATCAATTGCGAATTGCGCTGAAAAACGTTGTAGAGAAGGTTAGAGGCTAGTGAGCAAGCCGTTGCCAATCAGAATTGAAAAAATCATTCTCAGGCCGGACGGTATTGGCCCTCGAGGTAAAAAGCCAGGCTGGTAAACATCAGAGCGATACCGATTACCCCCATCCCACCCGGGAAAATACCGCCAAGGAAGAGGAGGAGAAACCCGCTGCGGATTTTCTGGCGTTTGTTCATAGATTTTTCCCGCGCATCATTTTGAACAATGCATCCATCAGCGCCCCCCGGCGACGGACAGGATCGTGCCGGTGACGTAGGAGGCTTCTTCCGAGAGCAGCCAAAGGATCGCCTGCGCGACCTCTTCCGGCTGGCCGCCGCGCTTCAGCGGCACAAACTCCTTGACCCGCTCGACGCGGTCCGGTTCGCCGCCATCGGCGTGGATCTCGGTATAGATGAAGCCGGGGCGCACAGCGTTGACGCGGATCCCCTCTTCCGCGACTTCTTTGGCGAGGCCGATGGTCAGGGTTTCGATCGCCCCCTTGGACGCGGCATAGTCGACGTACTCCCCCGGCGCCCCCAGGGTGGCGGCGACCGACGAGACATTGACGATCCCGCCGCCGGAAAAGCCGTGTTTGCGCGACATGCGCCGCACCGCTTCGCGAGCGCAGAGGAAACTGCCGGTGACATTGGCCGCGAAGATGCGTGTCAGTCGGGCGGCGTCCATCTCTTCGACACGCATCTGCCTTTCCAGTATACCCGCGTTGTTGACCAGGGCGGTGAGCGGGCCCAGTTCCCGGTCGACGGTAGCGAACAGCTGCAGGACTTCGGTTTCCGATGCGATATCGGCCGCCACGGCGAGCGCCCGTCCACCGCTGCGTTCGATCTGGTCAACGACGGCTTCTGCGGCGTCCCGGTTTCGGCGATAATTGACACACACCGCGAAGCCGCGCGCCGCTGCCAGCAACGCAGTCGCCGCGCCGATGCCGCGACCGGCGCCGGTAATCACCATGATCTTGTCCATGCCCGCTCCTGTGATTCGAAAGGAAGAAAAATCTTTAAATCATCCGCAGATTACACAGATTCACACAGATTAAAATCAAAAACAAAAAAAACGGATTTTGGTTTCATCTGCGGAAAAACAAATGTCCAGCGGGATTCCCACGGTTTAGTTAAACCCAACCATCAGCAGACATTATTTGATATCGGGTGAGCCCCTTGAAGTCAAACTTTTTCAGAGTACTATGTTTGGAGAGCCGAAGCTGCGTGAATCACTATGCGGAAGGAGGATGAGGATGAAACAGAGAAAACTGGGACGTCAGGGATTAACTGTATCGGCCCAGGGACTGGGCTGCATGGGGATGTCGGACTTTTACGGCCAGCGGGACGAGGCGGAAGCGCTGGCGACCATCCATCTCGCCCTGGAACTGGGGGTGAACTTTCTTGACACCTCGGACATGTACGGCCCGTTCACCAATGAAGAACTGGTCGGGCGGGCGATCAAAGGACGCCGCCAGCAGGTGGTCGTGGCCACAAAGTTCGGCATTATGCGTAGCAGCCAACCGCATACCGGCGGCGGGTCGCCGATCCTCGGCATCAACGGCCGCCCCGAATATGTCCGCTCGGCCTGCGACGCATCGCTGAAACGGCTGGGGACCGATTACATCGACCTCTATTATCAGCACCGGGTCGACACCGATGTGCCGATCGAGGAGACGGTCGGCGCGATGGCCGAGCTGGTCGCCGCCGGCAAGGTGCGCTATCTCGGCCTGTCGGAAGCCGCTCCGGCGACCATCCGCCGCGCCCACGCGGTACATCCGATCAGCGCCCTGCAGAGCGAGTATTCCCTCTGGAGTCGCGACCCGGAGGATGAGATCCTGCCGACCCTGCGCGAACTGGGGATCGGTTTTGTCCCCTACAGCCCGCTGGGGCGGGGTTTTCTGGCCGGACGCTTCAAGAGCCCCGACGATATCGATGCCGACGATTACCGCCGCAACTCCCCCCGCTTTCAGGGCGAAAACTTCAACAAGAACCTGGAACTGGTCGATCAGATCAAAACGCTGGCCGACCGCAAAGGGATCACCGCCGGTCAGCTGGCGCTGGCCTGGGTGATGGCCCAGGGGGAGGATATCGTTCCGATCCCGGGAACCAAGCGACGCACCTACCTGAAAGAGAATATCGCCGCCGCCGCAGTTTTACTCAGTGCCGCGGAGCTGGCCGAAATCGCCAAGGCGCTGCCCAGAGGAGTGGCCAGCGGAACGCGTTATCCGGAAGCGATGATGAAGCTGGTGGAGCGGTGATTTTACTTGTCCTCTGAAGCAATCCGGATAGCAATAGCGGGCAGGCAAATTTTCAAAATTATTTGCCTGCCCTTTTTGTTTTTGAATTCTTATCGCTCTTCCGGTTTACGATCGCACATCAGCTCGTTGCCGTCATCGCGATAAAAGATGCAGTGGCATTCCAGAATCGCCCGTAACTTGGCACGGGCCCGGTGCAGCCTGATTTTGACCGTGTCCAGGCTGAGGCCGAGAATTTCGGCGATCGCGGCATTCGGCAGTTCCCCGAAATCGCTGAGGAGCAGCGTCGCACGGTAATTTTCCGGCAGTTCCTCGACCAGATCACGCACGCAGGAACTCATTTCCCGGCGGATATAGGCCCGGTCCACTTCCTCCCGCCCCGTATCGGGCAGGTTCTCAGCCGCATCGATGTCAGTATTATCCCAGCCTCCCGATTTTCGGGCATGGTCGCGGGCGACGTTGGTGGCGATGCGGTAGATCCAGGTGGCGAGGGACGACTCCCCGCGAAAGCCGGGAAGTGCCGCGCTGACCTTGACAAACACCGCCTGGGTCAGGTCGTCGGCTTCGGCTTCCCCGGCCAGATGCCGTAAATAGCGACGAATCCGCGCCCGGTATTCCCGATGGATGGATTCGAAATCCCACCGGTCACCAGCGGTTCCTTCAGTTTCAACCACAACAGCCTCCGGCTTTTTCGGCCGTTTCAACTTTTTCAACCCGACCTGTCTTTCGTTCAACTCCCCGGAATTGGGCGCTCACCCGCCCGGCGGAAACCGCCATCACCGCCGCCTGCACGGCGCTGATCTCCTCGTCGGAGATCCCTTCTTTCCGGGCCGCGCCGAGATAGCCTTCCATGCACGGGATACACCCCACCGCCATCGCTGCGCCCAGGTACAGCAGCAGCGTGGTTTTGGATTCGAGCACCCCGTTGTTGCGCGCCGAGTCATAGAATTCCGAGAACTTTTTCTGCTGTTTGTCGGTCAGCATTTGAAGCCTCCATGGTTAGTCATTGTAATACATAGACGGTTACAGAACAGCAAAGGATACAGGGCAAACTTTTTTTACCGTTATCCCCGACCATGGCCACAGCACATGGCCGGGGCTGGCGAATAAAAAAGTCACTTCTGTTCCGGTTGGCAACAGCCTTTTTTCATCATCTCCTGCATCATGGCGCTGCAGCCGCCTTCCTTGTCCGGTCCGCATTTGGCCATCATTTCCGCAAATTTCTGTGGCGAACAGCAATCCGTTGTGGCGCTTTGCCCTTTATGTTCATTGGTCTGGTCGATTTTTTCAGTCGTCATCTCGCCTCTCCTTTGTTTGTCGGGTTGATTGCTTTTCTCTTCTCTTCGTATTCCGCGGCGTCGATCTCTCCTCGGGCGTAGCGCATATTGAGAATCTCCCGGGCTGAGTCGGAGGTAACCTCATGCTGTCCTTCAGACCAGGCATCATGACGATGTCGCCACCCGGAGCGGCATCCCCTTCCCCACCAAATGCACAGACCGATCATGATCAGCGGGATCAGCCACCAGGATTCAAAACCATAGGCTTCGGTCATACGAACCTCCTTGTTCTGTCAGTTTGTATTCCTGAAGACGGATGAAAGGAGGGAAAGGATACGGGTTTCAGAAAATTTTTTTTTCGGAGATGATAAGGGTCATAAAAAGTTTTCCATTCATGACTTGACGAGTCATGAATGGCTGATAGTGTTGAATTTGTTAAACTACCGGTCATACAAATAATCAAGTGCTGACCTGCAGAGACGAGAAGTTTCGAGTCTTTTTCACGTACTCTGGCTGACACGCAGCTTCTTGTCCCGTTCCAACAGACATGGAGTCGATCTATGCGTGTTTCAGTCCTTTTAACCACCTTTTTCGTATTCATAGTCCTCCAACTCGCTGCTTTGTCGGCCAATGCCGGCTTTTTCGACAGCGTGATTGACAGTGCCAAAAAGGCCGCGGAAAAAATCGTCGACGTCCCTATCGGGAAAAGTGCCGACGACAAAGCGGCCGAAACGTCCCAAGTTGACCAGCAACCCGCCTCCTCCTCGAAGACCGCTGCCGCATACGACCCGACCCTGGTCAAACAGATCCAGCAAGGCCTGAACCGGCTCGGCTTCAATACCGGGACTCCGGATGGCATTTACGGTCCGGGAACCCGCAAGGCGATCGAGGCTTTTCAGAAGGATCAGCAGCTGGCCGTCGACGGCCAGCCGAGCGAGGCGCTGCTGGCAACGATCAATTCGACGCAGACCGCAGCGACGGGCTCGACAAAAAAGGCCACTGCTGCCGGTTCCCCTCCGCCTGAGCCGACCACCGGCGCTTACATGCTGGCCGCTGTGCATTACCGGCCGGAGCTGATCGATAATGAGTCGACCCTGAAACAGGTGTTATTGACCGTGCACCCGGATCTGCAGGCGGCGGTCGGCAATGAATTTAAGTGGCACAAGCGGAAAAGTGAACTGAAGAACCAGCTGTTGCAGGAAGCGAAGAATGCCCAGCTCGTCTTCGAACTGCAGCCGTGGCGGGACTCCTCCTTCACCAAAGAGAGGCCGCTAGAACTGCTCAAGTACGATTTTGATCGTCAGGCGTTTCTTGTGCGGGTGTTGACGAAGATGTTAGCCGGCGGCGAGGTGGCGGCAAAGTATCCGCAGTCGATCAGCTGGTTCTCCATCCCCCCGGACCAGGCGGAAAAGATCGACAGCTATTTCAAGGGGAACAGGCGGCAGGTTTATCTGCACTATCGCCTCAAGGCGATGGGAGCGCTGATCGAGCAGCCCAGCCCGACCCCGGTGATGGAATTCGTCGATGACCAGGTTGAGCTCTACGCGCGGGAAGCGACGCCGCAGGGAAACAAGATGCACACCGAATACAAACTCCTGGCCACAGTCAAACTGCCGCTGACTGATAACCCGACCCCCATGCAGGTCGACACCGAGGCCATCGAGCCTCACACGGCCAAGGCGACCGATGTCATTCAGAATGCGGTGGTCGACGGCGTGAAACTCGGAATGCCGATCGAGAAAGCGCTCACGGAACTGAAGGCGCACGGATTTGAAATGGAGCAGCCGAGCCAGCCGAGTCCCTTGACCGGGGTGACTATCAAGGGGCGCGGGGTCACAGCAGACGGCGCCGGCTGGATAGATATCATGATTCGCCACATGGACGGGGTCGTTTACCAGTACTATAAATCGGTCAACTACCGCAAATTCCCTGCCGGAGCCACCGCTTCCAAGCTGCATACAAAGTATCAGACCCGGTTCGTTGACCGCTTCGCAGACGCCCGCTATCACTACGAAGCCGGAAATAAAAAGATTCATTTCGATGACCAGAAACCGCCGCCTTACGGCGGGAAAATCGCCACGCCCCATGTTCAGATCTATCTGAGCGATGCCAAACAGGCTGGCAGTTTCGTCGCCAACCTCGATCTGACCTGGAAGCAGCCGGTCGGCGCCGACTGGTGAACCGGCCACGCAAAAAGACGCAAGAGGTTTATTAACGGAGATCTTCGAGGCTCTCCCTGAGTCTCAGCAAATCATCGGCTGCTTGATTGATGTCCAGAGCAGGTGCTTGCTTGTCGACAAGATAGTCGAGGACCCGGATCAGTGCCTGTGCCTGTTGTGGCGAAAAGGATTCCAGCCGTTCCGGTTGTGAGAGGTGGAAGATGAACTGGGAAACGTACTCGTCGGTATGGTCAAGGACCAGTTTGACCAGGCCGGGCAAAAGATAGAAATAGGCTTCATTCGAGGCAAAGCAGATCGGGTCCCACGCCGAACTGTTCAATTTTTCCAGCGGCAGTTCGGCGGACACGAAGGTTTGCAGGGTCGCCTCGTGCTCCAGGCACTCGTCGCAACTGCAGGTACCGCGGATGAACATGGTTGGGCGGAAGGATTTAAAGGCTGTGCGGATATCCGTTATGAGCTGTTCTGTTGTCATACGACTCCGCTCGGTGGAGGTATATTCAGCAATTCACACTAAAATACCCGGCCCCCTTAATCAACCGCCGAATAGCGGGCAGGGATTTTTTTGACCTTTAAGAGGAATTGACGTATATTCTTGCCTGCCTGGAGGAAAAGCAAGACCAAATAGAGGAACCACCATTGGCACCGATGGTGGTTTTTTGTTGGATAGTTCAGCGTAAAACCACCATAAATATTAACATGTTGAAACAGTTTGGCCAAAATGCAGTATTTTCGAAAGCAATAAATCTGCTCACCTCTACCGTTAATTTTTTCTATGGATAGGAGAATGAAGTGAAAATCACCAAAACATGCTTTGTAATCATTATGTTAATCTCTATTTGCGCCCCTAACTTTTGTCAAGCCTCTGAATCTTCTCACCGGGCTGCAATAGAAAAAATGCTCCAACTTACAAATGTTGACAAAACTATAGAACAAATGTATGCACAATTTGAAGGAATTCTTAAAAATCAATTTTCTCAAATGGGCGTTTCAAAAGAGCAACTGCCAATTTTTGAAAAATATGACCAAAAAATGTTCGATATTATGAAGGAAGAAATGTCGTGGGCTAAAATGCGGAATGATTTTATTGATATTTATTCTAAGGTTTACACGGAAGAAGAAATTGCTGAAATCAATAAATTCTACAGTTCTCCTGCAGGCAAGAAAATGATTGAAAAAATGCCAATATTAATGAAAGAGACAAGGACTATTACACAAAAATACTTGCAGACTGTACTTCCAAAAATAAAGAATATTTCCGAAGAAATGGCACAAGAAGTAAAGAACTCAAAATAAACCTGACCATTTATTTCAAAAATGCGTTGTCATTTTGAATAGTTCGGTGGTTCTCGAAGGGTATTGATTCGCTGCTCATCATGAACCGTTGCCGTCACAGGGGGGACAGAAGTGATCGCATTTGCCAGGGCCCATAAAAAACCTTGTTGATCGAATTCGTTTTCGTCGTGGATCTGGTCGTGGCGTTGTTTGTTACCGACAAATTCTGCCAGGCATTTGAGCCGAAGACTTGGGGAGGCATGCACCTGTAATGCACCCTCCCCAGGTCGAGCTCATTAGGTTTTCTGCCCTCCGGCCTTTTCGCGATGATTTCCGTCCTTGGTATCAGCATCAACGCAGTCATCGTCACCTCAGTAGTGGGTTATTCCATCTCCGTGACGAATAATCGCCCGGAGCCTCCCCGCACTAGTTGACCTGTCACCCAACTTTCAGTTTCTCCCCCCTTTTTCACTTCTGACTGCGCAGCAACCCGACCCCCAACAGCGTGCAGGCGGTGGCAAACAATTTCAACAGATCGAGACGTTCCTTGAGAGCGAGGACCCCGAGCAGCAGGGCGAAGATGATGCTGGTTTCGCGCAGGGCTGCGACCAGGGCGATCGGCGCCAGGGTGAACGCCCAGGTGACAAGGGCGTAGGCGACAAAGGAGGTCCCGCCGCCAGTCAGACACAGTTTCACATTTTGCCGGACGATCTGCGTCACCAGCCCCGGCCGGGCAAACCTGATGACAACGGCAAAGATGATCGCATTCAGGGTCGACAGACAACCGTAGTAGCCCAGCGCCGTCCCCGCGAGTCGTGCGCCCGTTCCATCCACCAGCGAATAGGCGGCAATAAAGCAGCCGGTGATCATGGCCAGTGTTGCGGCTTTGCCGTTGCGCAGCCCGTCCCGGCGGCGCACCAGCACCAGACTCATGATCCCGGTGCCAATCAGCACAACCGCGGTGGTTTCTGCCCAGGAGAGGTCCACTCCCAGCAGGGTGACGGAAACTCCCGCCACGATCAGCGGCGCACTGCCCCGGGCCAGGGGATAGACCTGACTGAGATCGCCGATCCGATAGGAAGCGAGCAGAAACAGCTGGTAGCAGGCGTGCAGACCGGCCCCGGCCAGGAGATAGGGAAGCGCTTCGCGCTGAGGCAGTGGAACGAAGGACAGCACGGCCAAAGCAAACGGCGCATGCCCCACCACCACTGCGGTCATGCTCAGATGCTTATCCGCCGTGCTTTTTACCAGAAAATTCCACGAGGCATGCAGCAACGCCGCCAGCAGAACGGCGAACATAACGGGGGATGACATAAGGCGTTCCGTTCACTTCAAATTAGGAAAAGGTCCCCATTTATGTGGCTCTGAACCGGCGATCAATGGGCTGTCGTTTCTGTAATTTCGGCTTCGGGAATCCACGCCAGCAATTCGCTCAGGGCGGTTGAAGCCAGTAGATAAGGTTCTTCGATAGCCAGGGAGCGTTGTTGAATCTCCTTCAGCAACTGCTGCAAGCTCCAGGACTCGACTTCTCCTTTCGGCGCGGGAAGATGCTCGGAGACATGCCCCCACATATGCTGCAGGGCATTTTTCAGGCCGCCGAACGAGGGAGAGGTCCGCAACTGCTCAGCGAGCATCCTGGACAGATCGGCAAAGTCGGGACCGGATCTCATCCCGGCGACCTCCCGGCCCAGCCTGCCGTAGAGATTGGCGTCGCGGGCCAGCACCGAATATTTGTGCTGGCTCCATAATTGCTGGGCGTTTTTCGGCACAGGGATGCGGCCCGGTTCCTTGTCCCGATATTTGGTCTTGAGGATCCGGAACTGCCGGAAAGGTTCATCGATATAGGTTTCAGGCCAGACGCGGTCGTTGCCGCTCATGACCACCGGGGACCTGTCGCAATAACCTCTCAGGGCCATTTCCGCCGCCAACAGCCGGTGACGTTGCGTCAGCCCCCAGCCATAACCGACCCAGCGAAGGGTTTCGGGATGGTGGGAATAGCCGCTTTTTTTATTGCTGATAATCGAGACGATTCCATGCAGTTCACGGTGTTCACCAAGCAGACTTTGACGGTTCAGATATCCGGGATTGACGTCCCATATTCGCATGTGATTTCGCTTCGTTTAATGATCTCTGATCGAGAGGAAAGTCATGAACCGGCACATTGTGCAGTACACTGTGCCGCGGACGCCCCATGATCCGGGGGGAGAGAACCTGGCAACCTCGGGGTGATATTTCCGTCGTTCACGTCAGGCAAATATTCTAAAGCGCCCGCCGGGTTTGTCAATCCGCTGCACAAATACAACGGGCTCCCTCAGATGTCTGAAAAGAGCCCGCTGTTTTAACCCGGCAGAACGCCGGCTATCAGTCGAGTTCGTTACTCAACCGGCTTGCCTTCCACATACTTGGTTACAACATCGGTCGGCATGGCACCGATATCGACCGGGGTCGGAACGGTAAAGTTCAGGTTCAGGCTGTCAGCATTGCCCGGATCGGGAGCACCGGCAGGTGCTGAGCCGTGAGTCGGCAGAATCACGCCGATTTCGAGCGGTTTGACATAGTAGTCTTTTGCCGGCGATTCGGTGCTGTCGGTAACCAGGGTCCCGGCCGGGATGTTGACGATCTTGTCCCTGATGCTGTCATCCAGCATATAATCGTTCTTCTGCAGTTCCCAGTGCATATCGGGCAAACCGTGCATCCAGCCGTCGAACTGCAGGGAGTAAGTCTGGCCGCCGAGTTCGAGCGGATCGAGCATCACCGGATCATCCAGCAGCACATACACTCCGGGGTTGGCATTGTCCACCAGGTAGGTCACCGCGCCCCAGGGGTTGTCCTGGGTGGCGTATTCCCAGTTGAACTGGAGGCTATGCTCACCGGAAACGATCTTGTTATCGCCGGAATCAAATGCGGTCAGCCCCCAGCCACCCTGCTGCAGGATATCGCCAGATACGGCGCCCGAATTGCTGTCGTTGCTGCCGACAGTGTCATACTTTAGGGTCATGGTCGCCGGGTCGAATACGAAGGTGGAGCGGGTGGTTGAATCCTCCCACTCGTAGGCGAAATGATCGACGCCGCTAAGCACCGTGGCATAGTTGTCCGGACGCACCACGCTCTGAACTTCCATGCTGACATCGTAACCGGTGTCGGTCCGTTTGACGACAAAGTTGGTGCCCTTGTTGTTGATGTAGTATTCGCGCCCGATCGGGAAGTCGAAGGGGATGTCGTTATCGGCAGAGGCAAAGGTTGGAGTCCAGGTATTTTCGTCAAAATCGACCACGACCTTCTCAACCCATGCGGTCCCGTTATAAACAATATAGGTGGAGCCGTTGACATTCACCCAGAGGGAAGCGCCGTCGTTCGGCACCAGTGGTGCTCCCGGGTTCTGGCTAAACTGGGATTCAACCAGGGAACCGTCCTGCTGAACCTCGACCTGAGGCATGATACAGTTGGTCGGCGGACTATAGGAATCGCAGAACTGCCCGCCGATATCGACCATTTTACGGCTGCCGGCGTCGAAAACCAGCTGGGTCATATCGAATGCTTCTGTGGAGCAGTTTTCATTCCAGATCTCGAAACCGAAGTCCGGATCGAGCCCCTGGAATTCGTAGGTGCATTTTTCCCAGCCGCCGGCTCCGCTGTTGAGGGTGCTGTCGTATTTCAGGTCGAAATGATCGGACATCCAGATTTCCACCGGGATATCCTGAACCTGGGAGAGTTGGCCGGCCACCAGGGTACGCTTTGTCAGAGTGCCGTTGAAAACAGCAGTAGTAAAGGTCCGCGGGGTGCTGTTGTCCCAAACCTCTTCAGTAACGGTGCTGCCGTTCGGCAAAGGACCGCCATCACCCATCCCGATCCAGAGCTGATGACGTCCCTGCCAGGCGCCGTAGAAGCCGTGATACTCGCTGGTTCCGTCATTGTAGACAACCGGGAACCCGAACTGCTTGACTTTCTCGACATTCTGACCGGTCTCGGCATCGAAAAGACCATACCGATAGTAAATTTCCGCCGGATCGCTGCGGTCTTTGTATACGGTCTGGTCGGGAGTTCCATCATTGTCCTCATCGACCTGCAGCGCCAGGGTATCCTGATTGTAGGCGTATTGAACATTGAATTGCGGAAGAACACCGTCAAAAGCGGGATCAGCGCAGGGACTCGGTCCGCCGCCGGTGTCCCAACAGTACTCCCGGTCTGCAATCAGAGCCTTGCCGTAACCGCTGACCGGAGATTTGATCAGGATCGCTTTGGTGCGTTCGGTAATATCGACATCACTGGGACCGCCAACGTTCTCGGTAGAAGTGAAATCTTCCGACAGACGCAACTGAGTCTGGCCGTCGACAATTGTCGCATCCGCAAAGAAGACGCCGCCGTCGACATTGGCGAGAATGCTCCATTCACCGTAATCGAGGTAGTTGCCATCCGCATCCTGGGTCGGAGCGCTGGTAATTGCAACGGAAACACTCACCGGCTCCTGAGGATCATCAATCCAAACCTTGACCTCGTTGACCCCGTTCACCATGTCCGAGTCAACGACCCATTCTTCGAGATCCTTGACCGACTGGCCGTTCTGATCCTCATACCAGGCGACAACCGCTTTGTAGGGACCGGCACCGATATTCTCCGCATCGGCATAGTTGGTCTGGGCGGTCGCCTTGAGAATGGTTTCAATAATACCGAAAACCTGCAGCGTCGGTTCATCGACAAACTTGGCCGGCCTGGTTTTCACGTAATCGGAGTTCGCCGGCAGGTCACTGGCGGCCTGGGCCAAGTCCCGAATACTCGCTGCGAGGGAAGCCGTTGGCGCGACGGAAGCTGCCGGCGCTCCGGATCCGGAACTTGCCGAGACCGCTGAAACCTCGGTCGGCAGGGCAATACCGGCAATTGCGGAACCGCCACCGGAGCCGCCCGATCCTGAACCGGACGCGGCTGAGCCACCGCCGCCACCGCAGCCTTGAAGCATTCCGATCAAACCCAAAAGAAACATCAGCCATACTGCATTGATCAGTACTCTTTGTTTCATGGTAATCTCCTTCTACAAGTCATACGACAAGTTCCAGGCACGGGGATGCTCTTACAACAGGGGGCAACAGGACAGGAACATCTCCCCTCCACCGCTTTTCAACAATAAAAACATTTAAAATTTTTAATTGTCAACCTTAAATATAAAATTTTTTAATGTTATGATTCAAATCAAGTAGATGCAGATTACTAATTAAATCGGCTTTAACTTGATCGGTCTGGCAAATCCCCCGCAAGGGTTTGATGTCGGAAATCAGCCGCTGAAGATCATTCCGTCAGAGAGACGATAGGCGTTGGAATTTGACGGTTGACAGCGCTGAAGATTCTCCGGAAAATAACCTGTCTTTACCAAACACCAGATCTGCGAGGTCAGAATGTTCCGGAAAAAATCGTCCACGGACTATATTCAGGTGCTGGACAAAATCGAACGGAAAACCCTTGTCCATGGTGAAAAAACGCTGATGAGCGAATTCCAGCTGCAGCAGGGAGCGATTCTCCCCCGCCACACGCACCCTCATGAACAGACCGGCTACCTGGTTTCAGGTCGGATGGAATTGACAATTGGTGATCAGAGCAGCACCTTGGAACCGGGAGACAGCTGGTGTATTGCCGGAGGGGTGGAACATAACGCCATCGCCCTGGAGGATTCACTGGCCCTGGAGGTTTTTGCTCCGGTCCGGGAAGACTACCTGCCTTAACCCGGGAAAACGATGCCGAAAATCTTCAGCTACCGCTTCACCGTCCCGGCCGAGGCCAACGACGAGAATGGCCATGTCAATAACGTGGTCTACGTGCAATGGATGCAGGATGTCGCCACCAAGCACTCGGACGCCCAGGGGTGTACGCGTGAGCTTTACCAGCGTCTCGACAGCAGCTGGGTGGTTCGTTCGCACCTGGTGGAATATCTGCGCCCGGCCTTTGCCGGTGATGAGATCGAAGTACTGACCTGGGTCTGCAACCTGAAACGCACCCGCTCGTTGCGGCGTTACCGCTTTTTACGCGCCGCCGACCGGGCCCTGCTGGCCCGGGCGGAAACCGACTGGGTCTACGTCAATGCGCAGACCGGTCGGCCGCGCAGTGTCGACCCGGAAGTCATCGAGGCCTTCGAACTGGTGGAACCGGAAGATGAGCCTTGACCCGTCCTTTACTGCCCATTAGCTGATATCTCAGGAATTCGGCCAAAGAAAAAGGCAGGTCATTGCCTGCCTTTTATTCTATATCTATCAAAGTGAAAGCCTCATGATCTCGATTTTCAGTCGCTTTTCACCTCGCTCTGCTTCGGTTTTTCGGCTGATACTTTTGGGGAATCCTCAAGGCCGGCAGACCCTCCCTGAAGTTTGTCGCGCCGTGGACAATCGCTGTACTAACTGAAGTTTCTTCTGAAGCTCAGCGCTGGCGGCTGTCACTAGAATCGATCAGTCATGATCCTTTCGGACCACCCCCAGGGCCTCTTTAACCTTCATTTCCCGGCGCCCGGTAATCAGGCGAGCGTTTTTGCTGACAGAAAAATAGCTCCAGACCCAGGAGAAGATCACCGACAGCTTGCTTCGGAAATCGATCAGGGGAATGATGTGCACCAAACACCAGATCAACCAGGCAAAAATTCCGGTAAAATTCCGACCGGCGATGTAGGCGACAGCCCGGTTGCGGCCAATGGTCGCCATCCCTCCCTTGTCACGATAATGGAAAATCCGGCTGGCCGGCGGTTGGGCTCGGGATGTCACTTCGCCCCGGATTATCCGGGCCGCATGTTTCCCCATCTGGATCGCCGCCGGCGCCACTCCGGGAACCGGCTGTCCGGTTGCAGGATCAACGAAATGAGCCAGATCGCCGATGACAAAAACTTCAGGGTGACCGGGAAGTGAAAGATCGGCGCTGACCGGCACCCGCCCCTGGGGATCGAGTTCGACACCCAGGCTCTCGGCCACTTCGGAACCGCGAACCCCGGCGGCCCAGATGATATTCTCGGCCGGCAACAGTTCGTCACCGATCCGCACCACTCCTTCCCGGACTTCGGTCACCCGGCAGTCCAGCCGCACCTGAACCCCCATCTGCCGCAGATCGCGCAACGCCCTCTTCCCGAGCGGTTCAGGCATTGCCGGCAGCAACCGGTCGGTGGCCTCGACCAGAAGTATCTGCGCGGTGGTGGTATCAATATGCCGGAAATCCTTGGGGATGGTTTGGGCGGCAATCTCTTTGAGGGCGCCGGCTAGTTCCACGCCGGTCGGGCCGCCTCCGACCACGACAAAGGTCAGTTTGGCCTGGCGGGCGGCGGCGTCAGCCTCCCACTCGGCGGCTTCATAGGCGAGCAGCACCCGTCGCCGGATCTCCAGGGCGTCATCAACGGTTTTCAAACCCGGCGCCAGCGGCGCCCAATCATCATGCCCGAAGTAGGAATGGGTCGCGCCGGTGGCCAGCACCAGGTAATCGTAAGGGACATCGCCGCGCGAAAAACGGGCCAGCTTGTGCGGCAGATCGACGGCGAGCAGGGAGGCCAGCACCACCTGGACATTCTGCTGCTGGCGCAGCAGCCGCCGGATCGGCGCGGCAATATCTGCCGGAGAAAGTACCGCCGTAGCGACCTGATAAAGTAACGGCTGAAAGAGATGATAGTTGTGACGATCGGCCAGGGTAATCTCAATCGGCGTTTCGGCCAGCCCCTTGGCACAGTGGAGGCCGGCAAAGCCGCCGCCGATGATCAGTACCCGGGGGCGGGAAACCGGAGATTGTATTTCAGGCATGTTCGAAACTCCTCATGCGACACCTCTGTGCCCAAGAATATCGTATCGAGGAGTAGTTTGGTCGGAATTTTTCGGATCAGGGTTCGGAATAGATTGTCATCTCCCGCGCCGACCGTTCGGGATCAGGATCGTCTATCGATTCAACGGCGCGGATTTTGGCGATATAATCTTCCGGCAGACCGTTTTCCTCGGCGCCGCGCAGAACGTGTTGCTTGTACCAGTGATAGGGGCTCAGGTCCGGATTCAGATTGGTCGCGTAGTAGATCAGCGCTTCGGCAGGCGTTCCATCCGGCAGCCGAAGCGGGATAAAGGCGTCCCGGTATTCAACCCCCAAACCTTCGTAATAATCGAGCAGAGATTTTTCCGCAGCTTGTACCCGGTACAGCACGGCAATCACCAGATCGTCCGGATTTCCGGTGATCAGGGCATCGCACTTGGCCGATCCGTCCTTGGTACTGGCATTGCCGAAGGTCAACCGATGTCCCGGCAGGTTGATCAAGCCGATTTTTTTCGCACTGAGAACCCGCTTCCGCAGACGGTTTTCAGCCATGTTCGATCCATAGGCCAGATAATAGATCATGACCTTCCCTCAAGGTTGCGGTAGCAGAAAACAGCCATCGCGCTGCAAAGGATTCTCCGATCGGGAAGTGATTACTGCTGACGATTTTCCTGATTGATCAGCAACCCTTTCAGCTGTTCGATCATTTCTTTCAACTGCTGGTTTTCCTGCCGCAATCCCTCTAATTCCTGTTTCAGGCGGTCATCTTCTTCACGCTGCGCGGCAAGCTGTTCCTTGCGTTTATCCAGCTCCTGCGCATAGAGAACAATCGTTTCCGCCCGCCGCCCCCAGGGACTGTCCGGATAATCATCCTGGACCTGCTGTAACAGTTCCACCCGGTTTTTGGCTGAAAACTGGTCCAGCGCCTTGATGAACAGCTGCTCTTCCTGCCGCGCTTCCTGGGTGGAAGTAAGTGGAAGAATTGTGCATCCGGCCAGAACCAGAGAATAAATACCGATCAGAATGAGAAACCGCATCACTATTTCCGTCGATCAAGCATGAAATTGCTACCTTCCTGCCCCTTCAGGAACTCCTTGACCCTAGCACAATCCTGGCTGATCGCCAATCGGGAGGGGTAATCATAATGATCGGAGCGGATCAAGGCGATCGACATGGTCATCAACGGGAATATCCGCTCGACTCCATATCGATCCTGGCCGGCGATGAACCCGGCACAGCAGTCTTCCTCATTGTAAAACGAGGGCGCCATTGCGTTGAATTCATCGATGATCTTCTGCGCCAGGGTCTCTCCGAGTTCCAATGTGGTGATAACCACGTAATCATCGCCCCCAATATGGCCGATCAGATCTCTGCTGGTGCCATGCTCACGGACGGTCTGCTGAATCATCTGCCCGGTCCGGGCCAGGACGTCGCTGCCGGCCTTGTAGCCGTAGCGGTCGCTATAAACCTTGAAATTATCCAGATCGATGTAGAGGTGCGCAAAGGGAATATGGCAGTCGATCCGCATATCGATTTCGCGGTCGATCGCCAGATTCCCCGGGAGCCGGGTCAAGGGGTTGGCATCGAGGCGCAACTGCTCCAGGTCACGCAGTTTACGGCCCATTCGGGTGAAATCCTGGGCCAGCTGGGCGAATTCATCCTTGCCGGTCAGTTTCGGCTGATGCTCGAAGCTGCCGTCGGAAATCTCCAGGGTTGCCGTCTTCAGGGCCCGAACCGAGCGATGGATACTGATCACCACGGTCACCGCAACCGGGGCTGAAAGACAGATGCCGATCAAGGTGATCAGCAGGGTCAACTGGTAGGCCTCCCCGGTTTTCTCCGAAAGATCGGAAAGACCGGTGTTAATCCGCTGCTGTTGTTCCTGGCGGACATCGGCAAGAACTTCCAGCAGTTGCGTCCTGGTTGGAACGGTCATTTCGTTGGAAATTTTTTCGGCTTGCGACCAGTTGTTCCAGACCAGGGCTTCAGAGAGTTGAGAATCGACTTTGCGATATTTTTTGAATTGTTCGTCCAGGCGGGAGAACAGATCCGGCACCGGCAGCCGGCTCAAGGCGTGATAGAAACGCGCCAGTTCCTCATTGCGGTTCAGGCGCAGTTCCTGTAGAGCAGGGTCCCGGATAATCAGCAGCTGCTTTTCAATATTTTCCTGAGCGAGCAAATTCTGCTGCAGGTCGCGGACCAGTTCAAAAGCCCGGAATTCAACGTTGACCAGCTGTTCGGCCTGCCGTGTCTGAGCATGCAGACGAAAAAGCGCGAAACCGACCGCCAGCAAACTGAACAACAGAATCACCAGGTAGCCGATAACAACTTTTTTTGTGACTGTAGAAAAGATTTCGCGCAGCAACTGGTTATCTCCGGGTCGCTTGACAAGAAGTGAATTTTACCACAGTCGTTCCGCCCCAGAACAGAACAGATACAGCAAAACCGGTTTTCATGAAAGGAAAAAAAGCATCATTCCAGGAGAGGCTCGAAAAAGCGATAATAAAAAATGCGCCGGAAATCTCAGCGCATACGATTGCCCTATCCCATCGAGTCACATCCCCAGATAGGCCTTGCGGACATCATCATTGGCCAGCAGGTTTTCCGCCGAATCCATCAGGGTAATTCGACCGTTCTCCATGACGTAACCGCGATCGGCCAATTTCAGTGCCTGATTGGCGTTCTGCTCGACCAGAAAGATGGTCGTGCCGCTCTCTTTATTGATTTTCCGGATAATCTCGAAGATCTGTTTGATAATCAGCGGCGCCAGCCCAAGAGACGGCTCATCAAGCAGGAGAATCCGCGGACGGGCCATTAACCCCCGGCTGATCGCCAGCATCTGCTGTTCTCCGCCGGAAAGGGTGCCGCCGGGCTGGTTGCGACGCTGGGCAAGGATCGGAAAGAGATCCATGACATACTCCAAATCCTGCTGCAGGCCAGCCTTGTCGCGGCGCAAAAACCCACCCATCTCAAGATTCTCGACAACCGTCATTTGGGGAAAAATGTGCCGCCCCTCGGGGACCTGACAAATCCCCATGGCGACAATCTTTTCGGGGCTCAGATTGCGGATGGACGCTCCTTTGAAAGCGATTTCCCCACGGCGCGGCGGCACCACCCCGCAGATCGACATCAGCGTGGTGGTCTTGCCGGCGCCATTGGCGCCGATCAGGGTGACGATCTCCCCTTCAGCGACGTCGATGCTGACTTTTTTCAATGCCTGGATATTGCCGTAGAAGGTATCGATTTCCCGCAGTTCAAGCATCGGCTTCCTCCCCGAGGTAAGCCTCGATCACCTTCCGGTCGTCCTTGATCTGCTGCGGCGTCCCCATGGCGATTTTTTTCCCGTATTCCATGACGTAGATCCGATCAGAAATATTCATCACCAGTTTCATGTCGTGTTCGATCAGCAGGATGGCAACCTGCTCTTCATCGCGGATACGCACGATCAGCTCGTCCAGTTCATGGGTTTCGTGCGGATTCATGCCGGCTGCCGGCTCGTCGAGCAGCAACAGGAACGGCTCGGTGGCCAGCGCCCGGGCAATCTCCAGCCGACGCTGGGCCCCATAAGGGAGATTGCGGGCGAACTCGTTGGCGAACTGGGACAAGCCGACCCGTTCCAGCAGGGCGTAGCTCTTCAGCACTGTTTCCCGTTCCTGGCGGCGGGCGTTAGCTCCACGCACAATTGCGCCAAGAATACTGGTGGTGGTTCGGCAGTGGCGGCCGATCATAACGTTCTCCAGCACCGTCATCGCCGGAAACAGGCGAATGTTCTGGAAGGTGCGGGCCATGCCGATAGTCGTCACCGTGTTAGGCTTGAGACCATTGATACGCTGACTTTTGCGCCCCGGCGGGTGGGCCAGGATATCGCCTCTGGTCGGATCATAGATGCCGGTGACGCAGTTGAAGAAGGTCGTTTTACCGGCACCGTTGGGACCGATCAGAGCGACTATCTCGCCGGCGCAAACCTCCAGGGAGACCGTGTCGACGGCTCGCAGACCGCCGAAGTCCATAGTCAGTTCCTTGACTTCCAGGAGAATATTGGCTCGTGTCTCACTCATCCTCGGCCTCCTTCACCAGATGGAAGGCGTACTCGCGCCGGCGGTTGGCGATCAACCCCTCGGGACGAAAGATCATCATCAGCACCAGTGCGGCGCCAAAGATCAGAATACGATATTCTGAGAAGGCCCGGAGATATTCGGGAGCCAACATCAGTGCCAGGGCGGCGATAATCACCCCGATGATCGACCCCATCCCCCCCAGAACCACAATAGACAGAACGATCGCAGAGGTCATGAAATCAAAACTGGCGGGATTGATATAGGCGTTTCGGGCGGCAAATATCACCCCGACCAGCCCGGCCCAGAAGGCTCCCAAGGCGTAGGCGGAGAGTTTGGTGCGCGCCATGTCGATGCCCATTGCCACGCATGCGATCTCGTCCTCGCGAAGCGCCATCCAGGCCCGGCCGATGCGGGAATCCTTGAGGCGGTTGGTCACGAAGATGGTCAAAATCACCAGGGCGATCATCAGATAGTAGGTATAGGTGGTCGCCGCTTCGAGCTGCATGTGCATACCGAACAGCCCCGGATGAGGGATTTTGGGGATCCCTTTGGCCCCGTTGGTGAGATCTTCCCAGTTCATGATGACGATCTGGGTGATCGAGCCGAAACCGAGGGTGACGATCGCCAGGTAGTCGCCGCGCAGGCGCAGGATCGGAAAACCAAGCAGCATCCCGAAGGTCATTCCCACCAGCCCACCAAGGGGAAGACAGGTCCAGAATCCAAGGCCGAAGAAGTAGTTGAGAATGCCATAGGTATAGGCACCAACGGCGAAAAAGGCGACATAACCGAGATCGAGCAGACCGGCCAGGCCGACGGTGATGTTTAGACCCAGGCCGAGGACCACGTAGATCAGGGCCAACACCATGATATTGACCTGATAAGTGGAAACCAGCCAGGGGAAGATCACAGCCGCCAAGCTTACCGCCAGCAACACCGGCCGGAAGAGGGCCGGCTCGTCAAGCAGTCGCTGCGCGAAATTCGGTCGGGTTTCCTGCTCTCCCTCCTCTGAGCGTTTGGCCCGGCGATTCCTCGCCTCCAGAGCATAACGCCAGGCAATGGAGAGGAGGAAGGCCCCCAGTCCGACCCACAGCAGATTCCACCAGCGCCACTCCACCTCGTTTTTGAGGGTGTTGACCCGGACCACCATGATCGGGAAAGTCAGGAACATGAACCACAGGGCGATACCCAATGAACGCTTTAAGGTATTCATAGCCAGGCCCCTTTAGACTTTCTGCCGAACGGCCTTGCCGAGCAGGCCGGAGGGACGCAGAATCAGGATCAGTACCAGGATACCGAAAGCGAAGACATCCTCGTAAGAACTGGAAATATAGCCGGCGGCGAAGGACTCGGCAAGGCCGAGGACCAAACCGCCGAGGACTGCGCCGGGGACGTTGCCGATACCGCCAAGAACCGCGGCGGTGAAAGCTTTTACACCGGCCAGAAAGCCGATGAAGAAGTTGATCTGTCCCATGTAGGAACCTATCAGCACCCCGCCGATGGCTGCCAGAACCGAGCCGATGACAAAGGTCAGGGAAATCACCCGGTCGACATTGACGCCAACCAGCCGGGCCATGGTCATATCCTGCTGGGTCGCGCGCATAGCCTTGCCGACCCGTGTGAACTTTATCAGCACTGTCAGGCCAACCATGGTCACAGCAGTGGTCACCAAAATCACCAGGTCGGCGGAGCCAATGTAGACCGCAACCGGGTCAAGGAAAGCGAAATCCGGAATCAGCGTCGGGAAGGGCAAAAAGTCCGGGGTCTGGGAAAGCATCACGTAGTTTTGGAAAAAAAGCGACATGCCGATGGCGCTGATCAGCGGTGACAGACGCGGCGCATTGCGTAACGGCCGGTAAGCGATCCGCTCAAGTGTATAGCCGTAAGCGGCAGCATAGAGCATGGCAACCAGCGCCGCCAGAATCAGAATCGACACCCCGGAAAAACCGTAAATGGTCAGCACCCCCGAGACGATCAGGGCGATAAAGGCACCGATCATGTAAACCTCGCCATGGGCGAAATTGATTAACTGGATGATGCCGTAGACCATGGTATAGCCGAGAGCGATCAGGGCGTAGATACTCCCCCGCGTCAGGCCGCCCAAGAAGAGTTCAACAAAGTATTCCATAATTTACTGCCGGTGAGGGTTCCTCTGGCTCGCTGTTCAGCGAGGCAGAAGGCAAAAGCCAGGGGACAGGCAATACCTGTCCCCTGGGGAATTGATAATGTCGGAAGATTATTTGATTTCGACGAACTTGCCGTTCTGCACCTGATAAACGGAGAACCCGACTCCTTCGGCATCGCCGTGGGCATCGAACTTGATACGGCCGACGGAGGTGTCAACCGGCGAGGTCTTGAGGGCCTTGGTCAGAGCATCGTAGTCGGTGCCGCCGGCAACCTGGATGGCATGCAACAGCGCCTGCACAGCCGCATATCCCTGGTCAAAGAAAGTTCCCGGTTCCTTGCCGTATTCCTTAATAAAGTCTGCGCGCGCTTTCTTGTTCATGTCCAGATTAGAATATTTTTCCGGCCCGGTTGCATAGACCCCTTCAGCATTCTTGCCGGCGATATCCAAGAAGCCCTGTCCTTTGACGCCATCAGGACCGATAAAAGGAATATCAACATGCTTTCTCTTCATTAAGGAAACCAGCTTGGAGGCTTCAGGGTGATAACCACCGAAAATGACCGCATCCGCCTTTTCACGGCGGACCTTCTGGATAACAGCGGAATAATCGATGGCGCCGGGGGTGATTCCCTCAAAGAGAACCACTTTTGCCTTGCCACCGGCATCAACGGTCTTCTTGGCAAAATCAGCGACACCTTTACCATAGTCCCCTTTATCGTGAATAATTGCTATCCGCTTTGCGCCCAACCGCTCAGTGATGAAGTCAGCTTGGAACTTACCCTGAAGATCGTCAGAGCCAATAGTCCGGAAAAAATTTGGATAATCGCCACTTTTGGTCAGAGGTGGGTTGGTCGCAGAGGGGGAGATAGCGATAATATTGGCACTTTTATAAATACCCAACGCCGGCTTGGTGGCGCCGGAACAGATATGGCCGATCACCGCCTGTGCGCCGTCGGAAACCAGCTTGGTAGCGACATTGGTCGCAACCTCCGGCTTGCACTGATCGTCCTGTTCCAGCAGTTCGATTTGTTTTCCGAGGATGCCGCCCTTGGCATTGACCTCTTTGACGATCATCTCGGCAGCCTGCTTGGTCGGAACCCCGTAGGGGGCAAGGTCACCACTGTAGGGACCGGCAACTCCAATTTTGATGGTATCCGCAGCAAAACCAGTGACGGCAAGACTCAGGACAAAAACAGATGATAATAGCAATACAGCAAACTTCTTCATCGGGAGACCTCCTCTGGATATTAAGTTCGAAAAAAACAAAGTTTAGCCAGACTGCCAAGATATAATTCAATCGACTTGAACGGTCAAGAATAAACATTTCATTAGTTTGGCCAGCATAACCTGAACTTTCCGCTCTACGCAGCCCGATCAGTGCTCACCCATATAGATATTTAAAACACTGTTTGATAGACTTTTGAGACTAACAGAAACGGACAGACATTTTCCTGCAAAATGACACGAATTCTCAGGGTCAGCCAAAAGATAATTGCCAGCTTTTGCAGAAACAAGCAATTATCTGTTGAAGGCAGCCGCCGATGCACCGAAAGACGGTAGTAAATCCTGAAGGCTTCAACATTATTTCCACACCGTGCAGACTAACTGCCGCCGGCCGGGTTGCGGCTGTGCAGGTGAGTGATTCTCGCAACCATAGCGAAAAACCACCGCAGGAACTGGATTGCCACCAGGAGAGGGAGCAAGATCATGGGTCCGGACCATTCGGCGGTCCGGGCAAATGAAGTCATCCGCAATCATCACCCGGATGATCAGGCACCGGACTTGAACTGCCGCTTCATCTCTTCCAGCATGGAGGTGATCTTTTTCGGCGAGGCAACCAGTTTCGCCAGTCGTTGCATTTCATTGTAGAAGAAGGCCAGATCCTGCTGAGTCACCTCAGGCCCGACCTGACTGAAAGCTTTTTCGACCTGGGATATGCCGAATTTTCCGATGTGACCTCCGGCGATCGTCTTGAAGGTTGCCAGAATTCTCTGACGTCGTAACTCCTGCTCCTCTTCCAGAGAACGGACCATCTCCTCCTCATGCTTGCGACGATCCTCCAGCAGGACCTTGCGCGCCCGTTGCCAGATCGGACCCAGGTCGGCGGACCCCATCAGGTCCGCGAGCACGATATCGTCTGAACTCTGCATTTCCAACAGATCGAGCTTTGCTCCCGGCAACCTGGCCACCGATCTGGAAAGATCAGCATCAACATCTATTTCGTTCCCACCTTCGTGGAAAAAGCCGAGCGCATTGCCATGATCGTAGAATATCAGAGCAACCTTTTCCTCAGTGTAGACCCGCAGACAGCCGTTGATCTGTTGTTGTTTGATTTTATCCAGCAGTTCACGGATATCGATCTGCGCCAGATCCTCCCCTTTGTAGAGATAGCGCCCATGCAGCAGGGCATGAATGGCCATCGCCAGTTCCGCAGAGAACCGGAAAATATTGAGGATCGCATAACCGGCAATGGAAATATCGAATATTCGCGCGATCGCGTCGTAAGCGATCAGGCGTTCCGACTCGTCACTGCTGACAAACAGAGCGCTGATCAGCCTCCCTTTTTCGAAGATGATGACTCCGGCACCTTGGCGGGAATCGAAACGCAGGTAGCCGGAGAAATTCCCGACCCGCAATTTTTCCATCGCTTCAGGGAGGTTAATTCGCGCCGGATTGATCTTTTCCCGAACCGGTATGCCTCGTGGCAGGTAGATCATCTATTGACACCTATTGGGAAAATCAAATAAACATCAAACAATTTAAGGAGTTTCCCTGAAACTGTCAACAAATCTCCCGTTCTTCTAAAAATTTTCTTGCCGGCAGAGCTTTCGTAACTCACACCTTTGACTGATAAACTGCTCATGCCATTGCCGATCTAGAACCTCGGCAATCGTTTGCGGCGCGGATAGCAGAATTTTTTCGGCATAGAGTTCGGAGAACAAACGTCCGGTTGCCGCGTGCAGCAGCTCTGCCCAGCCCTCTGTGGTGGAGGGATCGAAAAGTTCCGTGGCGAGCAGTTCGCAGGAAGCATCAAACTGTTTCAGTACCAGCTGACCCGCCACCCCTTCATGCTCGGCGCCGCTCTGGATCAGCATCAGCCCCGGTTCGCTCTGAAAGACCGCAGCAGCGCGCCCTTTCAGCAGCAGAGTCACACAGCTGGCGTGCAGCAGCAGCCGGCGGCGGTTGGGATAAGCTTCGAGATAGTGGACACTGCCGGCAGAAACCGGCTGCCGGCACAGCGGACAAAGGAAATCGATCCGGTTGGCTCTTACCGGCAACAGACCATCAGCCAGCCACCTCTTCAGACGCGACGGAAAACTGACCTGCTGTTGCCGGAGTTCAAGCGCCAGCTGGCCGAGCTGACGCAAGTGCTGATGCAACACACTTTGCGGCAGGCGGGTCAAGACCGGTTTCGCCTGACGACAGGCCTGTTCATGAACCAGCTGATCGGCCTGAAACTGCTCCTTCAGCACCTGAAGACCACGCTCTTCCGAGGCAAAGCGGAGAAATTCCTGCTGCTCAGACTGATGAGACCAGGAGCTTTCCTTGCCGAGCTGACTGGGAAGCAGCCAGAACTGTTCCGCTACACCTCCACCAGCCAGGAATTCCCGTTTCAGGCGGGTAATGGCAGACAGGTCGGCCGGGTCTTTGGCCGGCACCAGCAGCAGGTCGGCAGCCCGAACAGCTGCCTGTGTCAACGGTCCCGAAACTCCGGCATCGATCAACAGCACGCCGGGATAATCAGCAATTGCCAGTTTTTTACGCAACCATTCGGGCGGCTCGTCGATGCCATCATCCTCGGCCGGAGCTAAATAGTCGACACCGAATTCACCGCAGGTGAGCAACTCGGTAAATGCGGTCCCATGCAACAACTCGGTGATTGATCTGCCGGTACGGGTTCCTATCTGGAACATCCTGGCGGGTTCGGCCGTTCCATCCAACGTCAGACAGGCGACGGGAAGATCTTCCTGCAGAGCTTTGAGATAAACCGCCAGGTTGGTTGCCAAAGTGCTTTTGCCGACCCCCCGAGATGGGGAGGTGACGACAATAACATAGGGCGAATTGGCGATCATGCCGACTCCTGGAGGACTTCCCACTGCTGGTAGGCCTGATCCAGTTCATCCTTCAACGCGACATGATCCTGGCTGAGCTGCCGCCAGAGTTCCTGGTCCCGATACAGCTCCGGGTCGGCCATCCGCTGTTCCAGCTCGCCCAGTTCGGCTTCCAGGATTTCGATCCGTTTTTCAACTTCCGCCAGCTCCCGCTGCCGTTTCTGCTCGCGGCGTTTCTGCTCTTTTCGATCGGCATGCGCCAGCAACCTCGCGCCTTTGTCGGGCGAAGTCGCTGCGGTGGACTGTCGAGTATGCTGTTCAACCCTCTGGGAACTGTGGCTGAGATCGCCGAGCTGCTGCTTGGAGCGCAAAAAATCTTCGTAGTTGCCAAGATAGGATGCGACCTTCCCCGCTCCGATTTCCAGCACCCGGGTGGCCAGCTCATCGACAAAATAGCGATCGTGAGACACAAAGACAATGGTTCCCTGATACCCTTTGAGCGAGTCGAGCAGCACCTGTTTCGATTGCAGGTCCAGATGGTTGGTCGGCTCATCGAGCAGCAGCAGGTTGGCCGGCCGCAACAGCAGCTTCGCCAGGGCGAGGCGATTACGCTCACCGCCGGAGAGGACTCTGACCGGCTTTTCGATTTCATCGCCGGAGAACAGAAACGCGCCCAAAATATTACGCAGTTTCGGCACCATGGCCACTGGAGCATCAGCACAGAGTTCTTCGTAGACGTTGCGGACCGGATTCAGTTCCGCGGCCTGGTCCTGGGCGAAATAGGCCAGCTGCAGGTTGTGCCCTTCTTTCCGTTCCCCCGCTACCGGCTTTTCCACGCCTGCCAGCAGGCGCATCAGGGTCGATTTGCCCGCGCCGTTCGGTCCGACCAGCGCCACCCGCTCCCCCTGTTCGACCTGCACATCAATCTGCTGCAGAACTTTCAACTCTCCATAATGTTGCGATGCCCGGCACAGCTCAATAGCCATCCGCCCCCCTTTCGGCGGCGGCGGAAAGGTGAACGCGATTTTTTTCCGCTCCGGCGGCAGCGAGATCCGCTCGATTTTTTCCAGCTGCTTGACCCGACTCTGTACTTGCGAAGCCTTGTTCGCCTGGTAGCGGAACCGGTTGATGAATGCTTCGATGCGGAGAATCTCTTCATCCTGCTGCCGCTTCGCCGCTTTTAGCGCGGCGACCCGCTCGTCGCGGGCACGGATGTACTTGCTGTAGTTCCCGGGGTATTCGGTCAAGTCGCCGTTCCAGATCTCGACGATCCGGGTCACGACCTTGTCGAGGAAAAAACGATCATGGGAGACCAGCACCACGGCATAAGGATAGGCAAGCAGGTAATCTTCCAGCCAGTCGCGGGCCGGCAGGTCGAGGTGATTTGTCGGTTCATCGAGCAGCAACAGGTTGGGACGTTGCAGCAGCAATTTGGCCAGGGCGATCCGCATCTGCCAGCCGCCGGAGAAAGTTTCGCAAGGCTTGCTGAAATCATCGGTGCTGAACCCGAGGCCGCAGAGCACCCGACCGACTTCCGCTTCCATCTGGTAGCCGCCGCGCTGCTCGAACAGGTGCTGGAGTTCGGCATAGCGTTCCAGATCCTCGGCACGGTGCTGTTCGGCGATAATCAATTCCAGTTGACGGAGTTCCCGCTCCATCTCCAGCAATTCTTCCAGGGCGCTGTGGACTTCGGTGAACAGGTCTCGTCCCTGGTGTTCCAGTCCATCCTGAGGCAGGTAGCCGAAGGTCGTCCCCTTGGCGGACTGCAGGGTGCCGCCGTCGGCTTCCACCCGGCCGGCCAACAACTTGAGCAGTGTCGACTTGCCCGCGCCGTTTTCACCACAGAGGCCGATCCGGTCGGTCGGTCGGATATGCCAGCTGATCCCGGCGAAGATTTCCCGGTCGGCAAAATATTTGGATATTTTCTGTAATTGCAGCATGGCGCAGGTTATAGCACAATTTTTGCCGGGACAGAACCGGAAGTAAAAACCCCATCCAGAGGATGGGGTCAAGGAGCAAGGTCGCTCCGGAACCGGTAGTTGACTGTTTTGCGTCCAACTTATATATATCAACGGCAATTCAGCCGGACCGTCCCCTCACTCCCTCAACTTGACCATGTATTCCTCAACAATTTCGGCAACCTTGTCAATCGGCAGACGGCTGTTGTTAATCACCAGATGATAGAGCAGAGGGTTGTCGATCTGGCCATCCGCAAACCTGCGTACGAAATCCTCGCGTTGGTGCTGATGAAGGTCAATATATTTTTCCGCATCTGCCCGGTTCAAACCGTGCGAGGTCATAATCTTCTGCACCCGGAATTCGTAAGACGCAACCAGCCGCAGATGGATACAGTTCGGCAGGTCCTGGGCGGCAAACACTCCGCCCCGGCCCACCAGAACACAGTTGCCGCGCCTGGCAAAGCCACGCATCACCTCGCGCATGTGGGCAAAAACCGCTGTTTCTTCGGCAAGGCTGCTGTCGAGGAACATGGCAAAAATCGCCTTCAGGGATGCGGGGGTGTCCTGTGATTTTTCAATCTGCTCGACCGAATAGCCGGACAGCTTCGCCACCTCGTCCAGCACCTGTTTACCGACCACCACCCAGGGCTCACCACTGGTCCGCGCATTGAGCCGTTTGACCAGGGCTTCGGCCAGGGGATAGGCCTGACAGCCGAACTCGCGGGCGATGGTAAAGCTGGGCGCAGGCTTCCTCACATCTGCAACCTGCTGCATTTTATGCCACGCCAGCAGTTTCGCTTCCTGTTGCGGGTTCCAGAAATCCTTCATAGGTGCCCCCTTTCGAGTCGATTTGACCAACCGGTTAAGTAGGAGAAAGCCAATTACATTTATTTCAATTATAACCTATCAGTGCACGATATTCCTTCATGACTGAATGTCGAATTATTTAACACAGGTTTGGCATTAACCTCCTGACCGTGGCTAACCATGTGAAACAACAAGCTATTAATATCAGGTATATTTTTTGCAAATTATTAAACCGAGTATTAAGCTTTTATGCTCAATCGTTATTGAGCGGATTATGCGAGGAGAACATACATTATGAAATTTTTCAGTAAAGCCGTGACATCATGTCTGCTAGGCATCATCCTCTGCCTTCCGGGAACCAGCTTTGCTTATAATTTTCTACAGTTGGGCGCTTCCGGGGGAGTTTTTGACGGAGTCGATAACATTTACGCGGTGGATCCGGTTTTCGACCTGTACGCTTTGGTCGATCCGACCAAGACAAACAAATATGTCGATGGCAATACCTACTACATCTCTGCGGCGCTGGTCGGACCGAATATCGTCCAGGGTGATCCGTCAAGTTTCAATTTCGGCAGTTTTTTGTTTGACGGAACCGAGTACCAAGTGACAGCGGACATGCAATGGGGTACGCCTCCGGTCGAAGAAGCCGACAACCTTGGGCCTCACAGCGTTTTTCCGACCTATTTCATCGAATTCAGTTTTGATTTTGGCGGTACCGGGGAGCCCGATGCCGACCATGTCGTGCCACATAACACTCAAGACAATCCAGGCGGCTACACACTCACAGGCGGTAGTGACTATCTGTTGGGCAAGGCTTTCAATGTCGACGTATCAAACCTTGCACCCTATTATTCGCTCCATTTCGATCTTTACACGACCGATGGAGATGGCCTCCAGTATTTCGCCCCCTTCTCGCATGATGTTGATACCAGTCCTGTTCCCGAACCGGCAACGTTGTTGCTCTTTGGTGCCGGAATCCTGGGGCTCGGTTTCCTGAAACGGAAGAAATAACCGCTCAACCGTATAAGACACTTTCACGGTCCAGGCCCCGGCAGCAATGCCGGGGCTTTTTCTTTCAAACTTTCAAATCTTTTTCGCGGAAAAACGCCATCTACCATTTATTCGATTTTACAGCCGATTTATATCTGATATAGTTCCTGGGAATTCATGAGTTTTCCCGCGTCTCCGCTTTACCGGCGTCGAGATCGGCAAGACATAGCTGTAAGAATCTGCTGCTGCCGGCTGCTAAAGTCGACTGCAGTCCCCATTGAACCGGCAGAGCCGACGGCAGACCCCGCAGCAGGCGGTGAGGTCCTGAAGTCGACGGCCACCGGGATGATCCGCCACTGGTGCGGACAGAAAGGTTTAGGAAAATGAGCAAGAAGATGCTGATCAACGCCTCCCATCCGGAGGAAAATCGGGTGGCGATCGTCGTTGACGGAATTTTGAGCGAACTCGATATCGAGATTGCCGGGCAGGAACAGACCAAAGGGAACATATACAAAGCGGTGGTGGTCCGGGTCGAAACCGGGCTGCAGGCCGCTTTTGTCGATTACGGGGCCGAAAAACTCGGTTTCCTGCAGATCGGGGAAATCCACCCCAATCTTTACCCTCCCAAAGAAGAGATCAAAGGACGGCCACGGATCAGCGAGCTGCTGCATCGCGGCCAGGAAATCCTCGTCCAGATCGTCAAGGAAGAACGGGGCAGCAAGGGTGCGGCGCTGACCACCTTCCTGTCGATACCCGGCCGCTACATGGTCCTGATGCCGGACAGTACCACCAAGGGGGTTTCGCGCAAGATCCTCGATGATAGCGAACGGAAAAAACTGAAGAAGACCATGGCCGAACTGAACCTGCCGGAGCGGATGGGGTACATTGTTCGCACCGCCGGGATCGGCAAGGAAAAAGAGGAACTCAAGCGCGATTTCGACTATTTGGTGCGCCTGTTCGAAGGAATCGTCGCGCGTCAGGATCAGGTCAAGGCCCCGGCCCAGCTTTACCGGGAATCGAACCTGGTAATCCGTTCGATCCGGGATTATTTCAGCGCTGAAATGGATGAAGTCCTGATCGATGATACCAAGGTGTATCGGGATGCCAAGGACTTCTTTTCCCTGGTGATGCCGGAACTGGCTCATCTGGTCAAGCAGCACCGGGAAAAACGCCCGATTTTCTCCCGCTACCAGATCGAAGAGCAGATCGAAACTCTCTCCAAAAACCAGATTCCCCTTCCTTCCGGCGGTTCCATCGTCATCGATCAGACCGAAGCGCTGGTCGCCATCGATGTCAACTCCGGGAAAATGGCCAGCGAGAGCGGGATCGAAGCCACGGCGGCGAAAACCAATCTGGAAGCGGCGGCGGAAGTCGGCCGTCAGCTGCGCCTGCGCGACCTGGGCGGATTGATCGTGATCGACTTCATCGACATGCGCGACCGCAAACATATCCGGGAGGTTGAACAGGAACTGCGCAAAGCGCTCAAAGACGATAAAGCCAAGGTCACCGTCGGCCGGATCAGTCAGTTCGGCCTGCTGGAGATGAGTCGCCAACGGCTCAAGCCGACCCTGAGCGTCGGGGCCTATCTCGACTGTCCACACTGTCTGGGGAAGGGACGGGTCAAAAGCGCCGAGGCCCAGGCCGTGGCCTTTCTGCGCCAGGCCCATGCCGCAGCGTCAAAGGGGCAGATCGGACATATTGAAGCCCGGGTACCGCTCGATGTCGCCAGTTATCTGCTCAACCAGAAACGCTCCACCCTGAATGATCTGGAGCAGCGCTTGAATCTGCGCATCACCATCCTCGGTCGTACCAACTACCTACCGGGACAATTGGAGATCGAGCTGGCCAAGCGCGAAACGACCGAAGACAACAGTCGCGAAATCGTCCCGGTCACCCACGCGAATCAGATCGAAATCGCCCTCGCGGCGCAGCAGGAAGAACAGGCAACCGGAATCAGTGCCGATGAGAGTACTGTTGAACAACCATCGGCGGAGGAAGAAACGACGGAAAAGAAAGGGCGCAAGCGGCGACGGAAACGGCGCAAAAAGAGCGATCGCCAGGATGGCGACAGCCCGGAGACAGATCTGCAACCGGCGGAAACTGTTGTTGATGCTCCGCTGGAGTCTGCGTCCAAAGGCATGACGCAACAGGAACAACCGGCGGATGAAACATCTGCGCCGGAAACCGAAAAACCCGTCGCTGAAAAGAAGCGTCGCCGGTCCCGAAGAAGTGCCGCGAGACACAAAACGGAAACCGACAAACAGCTCCCGGATGCCGCAGCTGACGATTTATCCCAGACAAAAACGGGCATTGCGGAAAGCGAGCAGACCACCGCTGAACCGCTGAAGCAAGAAACAATTGAAGATAAACCGAAACGCCGTACCCGCCGAACCGCCAAACAGAAAGTCGAAGACGTCGGCGGCGAGCAGTCGCCAGGGGAAGATTCGCAGGAGTCGATCGCGGAAGAAAAACCGAAGCGCAGAACCCGGCGCGCCCCCAGGAAAGCTGACGCTGCCAGCGCTTCTGAACAGCCGGCTGCGGAAACCAAAACGGAGCAAGTACCCGAGACACCACCGAAGCGAAGAACCCGCCGGACAACGAAAAAGCCGGCCGAACAACCGGTAACCACAACCGCTCCGCAAGAACTTGCGGAAGAGAAGCCGAAACGAACCAGACGCACAGCGAAAAAACCGGCGGTGACAAAAGCTGAGGAACCTACAGAGGCGTCACCGTCGTAATCCGGTTCGAACGGTCAATTTTTGAGTTCTGCCAGAAGTAGTTGGCCAGGTTATCTCTGACCAGACAGGGCGCAGATTGCAGGGTCCGACCCGGGAAATGTGCCCTCATCCCTCCAGGTCATCACGCAAACCCGCCTCCAACAGTCGCCGGATTCCGACTATTTCCTCATCCGAATAAGGGATCGGCGGCCGTTGCCCCCAGACCGGCCCCGGCCAGGCCGGATCACCCTGGTGACGTCCGACATGATGCAGGTGCAACTGGCTGACGACATTCCCCAGCGCGGCGACATTCAGTTTATCAAAAACAAAGGCCGCCTCCATCCAACCGGCCAGCAGTGCCGATTCGCGCCAGAGCTGCTGCCGGTCCGCGTCGGCCAGATGATGAATCTCCCGGATTTCCTCTCGCTGCGGAACCAGAATAAACCAGGGATAGCTCCGTTCATTCATCAGCAACAGACGACAGAGTGGAAACCGACCGAGTTCGATGGTATCGCGCGCTAAACGCGGATCAAGCTGAAACATCCGAGCCTCCAAGGGAAGGAAATTACTGCAACCATTCCGGATAACGGCCTGCTGCCAGCCGCGGGGCAGGTCTTTCACCCCTTGCGGATCAGCCAACAGTTATGAATTCTCGGGGTGCGCGCGAAATCGGGAGGAATCGTCCGGCTGCTGACCTCCTCGATCTCCAGTTCCGCCAGCGCCTCGGACTCCATGCGGAAATTACGCAGATTATTGGAAAATATCAGCGTACCATTCGGTGACAGCAATCTCACCACCTTGCGCAGCAGTTCGACATGATCGCGCTGCACGTCGAAGGTCCCCTGCATCGATTTTGAGTTGGAGAAAGTCGGCGGGTCGAGAAAGATCAGCTCGAAGGATTCCGTCCGCCGCCCCTGCTCGGCGTCAATCCAGGCCAGGCAGTCAGCCTGGATCAGTTCCTGCCGGTGCGGATCGAAGCCGTTCAGAGCGATATTCTTTCCGGCCCAATCCAGATAGGTGCGTGACAGATCGACGCTGGTAGTTGTCGCCGCGCCGCCCAGCAGCGCATGCACGGTCACAGTTCCGGTATAGGCGAACAGGTTGAGAAAACGTTTGCCGGCCGCCAGGTCCTGGACCAGTCGCCGGGTCGGGCGATGGTCGAGAAACAGCCCGGTATCCAGGTAATCGGTCAGGTTGACCAGGAAGCGGCAGTTCCCTTCCCGCACCTCCTTCAACAGGCCGCGCTTCGCCTGTTTCTGGTACTGCTGCTTCCCCTTCTGTTGCTGGCGCACCTTCAGATGAATCCTGTCCGGGGCGATATCGAGCGCCTGCGACAGCGCATCGAGCACATCCCGCAGCCGTTCAGCAGCTTTTTTCGGATCGATCGATTTGGGCGCGTGATACTCCTGCAGGTGCACTTCATCGCCATAGAGATCGACCGCCACGGCATATTCCGGCAGGTCGGCATCATACAGCCGGTAGCAGTCAACCCCCTCCTTCTTTGCCCAGCTCCCGAGCTTTTTCAGATTCTTCCGCAGCCGGTTGGCGACCATCTCGCCGCCGGGAGAAAGAGCCTTCTTTACCGCCCGGCCAGCCCCGTCCGCCAGTGATTGCCAACGGTTGCTCTCATCCAGTTCGAACTGCAGCAGCTGACATTTTAATGCACCGTTATAAAGGGTGTTGATCTTCCCAGCGCGCAGGCCGATGGCACGCCCCAGTTGCGGACTTGAGGTAATCACCGCCGCCCGCCAGCCGCGACATTGCGCGGCCAGCTTTGCGCCGAGCAGGTTGTACAGCGCCGGCAGCTCTGCCTCCTCGCCGAGCCGCTCGCCATACGGCGGATTGACCGCGACCAGCCCGGTCTCCACCCCGACCGGCGCACAGAAATCACGCAGGCTGCGTTTTTCAAAGTGGATGATTTTGTCCAGTCCGGCCTGTTGCGCATGCTGCCAGGCCGCCTTTATCGCCCGTCCATCGTCGTCATAGCCGATGATCGGCGCCATTTTGCGAGCCATTCCGTCTTGGCGCCGCTGCTCAGCCTCGGCAACCAGTGCACCCCAGAGCGCCTCGTCGAATTGCCGCCAGCCGTGAAATCCATAATAGTCGCGCAGCAGTCCCGGCGCACAGTCGGTGGCGATCAGCGCCGCTTCGAGCGGCAGGGTTCCGGAGCCGCACAACGGATCGACCAATGCGCCTCCAGCGGCGGCGATCTCCGGCCAGCCGCCGCGGATTAGGATCGCCGCGGCCAGATTCTCCTTGAGGGGGGCATACAGCCCGTCGCTGCGATAACCGCGCCGGTGCAGGCTGTCGCCGGAGAGATCGATACTGAGGGTCGCCTGATCTTTAAGAATATGCAGATTGATGCGCAGATCGGGACGTTCCACGGCAACCGACGGCCGTTTCCCCAGGCGGCTGCGGAACTGATCGACGATGGCGTCCTTGACCCGGAGCGCCCCGTATTGACTGTGGGTGATCGCCGAGCGGACCGTGGTGCAATCAACCGCAAAGGTACGCTCCAGGTCGAGGTGCTCCGACCACTCGATCCGCTGGGCTTCGGCGTAGAGCTGGTCGGGATCTCCGGCGACGAAACCGGCCAGCGGCAGCAGCACGCGGCTGGCCAGCCGCGACCAGAGGCAGACCCGATAAGCCAGGCGCAGATCACCGGCAAAGCCAACCCCGGCCCGTTCTTCTTTGACGTCCAGGGCTCCCAGCTCAACAAGTTCGGCCGCCAGCAACGGTTCAAGACCGAGGGCGGCCGTGGCGAAGAATTTCTGGTTTGGCATGGAGCAAATACTTTCCAAAGCTTGGACCCAAAAGAGACAAAAGGACTAAAACTATGAACAGGGATAAAAGGGATGCCAGGGATTTACCAGAAAAACTCGAACCGGCTTTTTATCCCTTTCACCCCCTTCATCCCTGAAACGCACCCGTAGATTTTGATTTTCTTCCTGCCTTCGGATAATTCTAGATTTTCCGCAGTTCCAGCGCCGAATTTCCCAACTCCTCGTTCGCCTTTTGCAAGGCTGCCTCGCCGGCGAGGACCGCGTCCGCGCTTCCGGTCGAGTCTCGCAGGTAGGTTCCGGCGACCCGCTGCAGCGCCGCGGCATCCACCGCCAGCAGCTGTCGGCGCATCAGGTTGCGCATCTTCAGGGTCAGTCCCTGGCGCAGGTTGGCGAATTCCTGAGCGCCAACCCCGGCCGGGGAAAGCGGCTTGTCGAGATCGCTAAACACCGCCAGGATCGCTTCCTTGACCGATTCGGCCGAAAAATGGCCGGAGACCGCCCAGTCGATCGCCTGATCGTAGACATTCAAGGTACGCACCAGCTGCGGATCGCGGTAGGAGAGCAGCGAAAACAGTCCCGCTTCGGCATTGTAGCCGGCCAGGCCGCCGTAAGCGCCCCCCTTCTCGCGGATTTCGCGGTGCAGGAATTCGGCGCGCAGCAGTTTGGCCAGTACCGTCAGCGCGGCGCTGTCGGGATGGCTGTAGGGAACCGCACGGAAGACCCGGGTGACATAATTGACTGGCAGCGACCAGATCCACCCCTGGCGGCGACGGTCCAGGGGGAGCGGCGGCGACGCATCATTCCGCTCCGCAGCCTGGTCCGGCAATATTGTGAGCATTCCGTCAAGAGAGCTCCGGAAAGCGGGAAAATGCTCCGCCTCAACCGTGATCGCAACCTGCAGCTGGTTGCGGCAGAACAGTTGCCGGGCAATCTGCTGCAGAATCGCGGCAAGTTCGTCCATCTCTTCCGGCGGCTTGCCGGCCAGTTGCCGCACCAGAGCGATCTGCTCCAGTCCCGACCACTGCTCGCGGCGACGCCCGACCGGGGTCAGGCTGGCTGCGGCGCTGCGGGCCGCATAGGTATGTCCCGATTGCGGAATCGAGTTTTCCAGCGAAACCTTGAGCTGATTGAGAACGGTATGAATCCGCTGCCGATTGCTGAAATCGGGAGCCAGCGCGATATCCTGCAGCAGATCGAACAGCGGCTGACCGTTCCGCACCAGCGCCTTGCCTTTCAACTCGAAACTGGCGCTAAACCCTTCCAGGGTCTGCGGATTATCGAGCAGCGAGGTTCGCGCCGATATCCCGCCGGTCACCGCTTCCATCGCCTCGGCCATTTCCAGATAATTGCGCCCCCCGGCCCCGATCTGGGTCAGCAGGCTGCTGAAGATCGGCAGGTAGGGAAGCTGCTCGTCGCTGAGCGTGTCCAGACCGAAGTTCAACACGACCACAGCGATCCCGTTGGTCGGTTGATCGAACCAGCAGCTGTTGACGCCGTGCTGCCGTCGCTGATCGACCGGCACCGGTTTTTCCGCCGCTTCGATGTCGCTCAATTCCAGCGTCGGCAGGCAGGAGAGATCTTCCGGCTCTTCCTGCGCCTGCTTCAGCTCCAGGGCCTGGGCGATCAGCTGCTGTTGCTGTTCTTCTCCGAGTTGCTGGTGAATCTTGTCCAGTTCAGCGCGCAGCGCGGCATCCTGCTCCGCTCCCAGTTCGGTGTCCGGCTTGAGGAGCAGACAGACCCGGTGCGGATTATCAAGCAGGCGTTCGCGAATCAGATTTTCGAAAAACGGTCCCCGGTCCAGTTCCTGCCGCAAACGGGCCAGATTCTTTTCAAAATTAAGCGCCGCCAGGGGGTCACCGTCATGAATCCAGGGACCGATCAGCCGCATCAGCAACAGCAGCGAATAAGGGTAGCTGTCGCCGGTCACTTCGCGGTTGCTGAATTCGAGGCGGTGAATCGCCCCCTCGATCCGCTCGCGCGAGAACCCTTTCCCGGCCACCTGTTCCAGGGTTGCGAGGATCAATTGTTCAATTGCCTCCTGCTGAGTGGGATCGGTCCCCTGCAGCCCGGCGGCAAAGTAGGTGGTGCGATTGTCATCGTGATAGCCGACCCCCGGCGCCAGGTTGGCGCCCAGCCCGGAATCGAGCAAGGCTTTGTAGAGCGGCGCCGCCGGATTGCCGAGCAGCAGGGAGGAGAGCAGCGTCATCGTCAGCCGTTCGAAACTGTCGTTGATATCGTTGCAGAGCCATCCGACCTGCACCAGCGAACGTTTTTCCAGCGGTTCGCCGGCATCCAGCGGGTAAGGCTCGCTGACCCGCTGCGGACTGGCGAGACGCTGTTCGGGAGGCACTTCGCTGTCGAGTTCCAGACGTTTGAAGTGTCGCAGCACCTGTCGGTCAATGGTGGCCAGCAATTCCGCCAGATCGAGGGTGCCGTAGCTGAAGAACCAGGCATTGCTCGGATGATAGTAGCGGGCGTGGAAATCGCGCAGCTGCTGCCAGCTGAGAGCGGGGATGTCACTCGGCTCGCCGCCGGAATTATGGCGATAGGTGGTCGTCGGGTAGAGATGCCTCCCCATCCGCCGGAAGAGCAGCGACGAAGGGTCGGACATCGCCCCTTTCATCTCGTTGTAGACCACCCCCTTGTAGAGCAGCGGCGTGGTCGAGTCGGCCGGTTCGCTGAATTCCAGCCGGTGCCCCTCCTGGCGGAAATCCCGCTCGTTGAGCAGCGGAAAAAAGGCCGCATCCAGATAGATCTGCAACAGATTCTGAAAATCCTTCCGGTTCTGGCTGGCGAAGGGGTAGAGAGTCCAGTCGCTGGCGGTCATCGCATTCATGAAGCTGTTCAGGCTGCGTTTGAGCATCGAAAAGAACGGATCGCGTACGGGAAAGCGCTGCGAACCGCAGAGAACGGTATGTTCGAGAATATGCGCTACGCCGGTCGAATCTTCCGGCGGGGTGCGGAAACCGACGGCGAACAGGTGATTGTCATCCTCTCGCTGCAGATGCATGAAGCGGGCGCCGGTCCCCTGGTGACGCAGGCGGATCATGGTGGCGTTGATACCCGGCAGGGCGTCGATCCGCTCCACCCGGCAACCGGAAAGCTGCTGTCCCGGTGATAAGTTCTGAATGCTCATCAAAATTTCCAATCGCTGATAAGTGGATAACTGTACAGGTTGCAGATAATAAATATGATAACCAACCGAGGGATGATAAGCCAGCGGACGGCGGCGGAAATATCCGCATGTTCCGGCAGAGGGTTTATCCCGGCGCAATGCGCGAAGATATACGATTCATTCCGAAACCGCAACTCTGCATGCGGACCGCGATGGGAACTAATCTCCGGCCAGCATCACCGACTGGTAGATCAGGCTGATCGCGGCAAACAGAACCCCGCCGCCGAGCAGGGCGCACAGATCGACAACATCGAGAGGGACAATCTTGAACACCGGCGCCAGCGGGGTGTACATCAGCAGCGCCTGCAGCAGCACCGCCATCCCGACCGCCCCCCAGACCCATTTATTGGCGAACAGCGGTACCCGGTAGCGGGCGCGAATAACAAAGGTCAGAATCATTTCATAGAGCACGACGAAGTTGAAAACCATCGTCTGGGCATGCACCAGCTGATTGGCGGTATCGGACCGGCCGCCGAAGAAATAGAACAACAACAGGGCGATGGCGGTTCCCACCGATCCCAGCACCCCGAGCAGGGCCAGTTCGGGTCCGGGGAGAATCCCTTCATCACGCGGTTTCGGCTTGCGCTCCATGATATCACTGCCGTAGGGATCGACGCTGTAGGCCAGCGCCGGCGCGCCGTCGGTGACCATGTTGATCCACAGCAGCAGAATCGCGGTCAACGGCAGGTTCAAGCCGAACAGCGCGGCGAGGAAGATGATCAGCACCTCGCCGAGGTTGCCGGAGAGCAGTAGCATGATCGACTTCTGGATGTTGTCGTAAATGCCCCGCCCCTCCTCGATGGCGTTGACGATGTGGGTGAAACTGTCGTCGAGCAGGACGAAATCGGCGGCTTCCTTGGCGACTTCGGTGCCGCTGCCGACCGCCACGCCGATGTTGGCTTTCTTCAGCGCCGGGGCATCGTTGACCCCGTCGCCGGTCATCGCCACGGTGTATCCCAGCTGCTGCAGCGCCGTGACAATCCGCTGTTTGTGTTCCGGAGCCACCCGGGAAAAGATATTGGTCCCCTCCTGTAAAACCTTCCGCAGATCCGTCTCACTCAGCCGTTCCAGCTCCAAGCCGTTGAGGCTCTCCCCTTCGATGCCGATTTCGCGGCCGATCGCCCTGGCAGTGGCGCCGAAATCTCCGGTAATCATGATCACCCGGATTCCTGCCTGTCGGGTCTTGTGGATCGAATCGATGACATCCGGCCGGGGCGGATCGATCAGCGCCTGCAGGCCTAGAAAGGTCATCCCGCTTTCCTGCAGGGCGTCCCCGGCGCCGACGCTTTTCCCGGCAAACGCCAGCACCCGCAACGCCTGCGCGGCGTAATGATCGTGCTGGGCCTCGATTTGGGCAAGCAGCTCAGCGGTCAGCGGCGCCTCTTCCCCGGCAGCCAGCGATTGACTGCAGCAGGCCAGGACCTCGCCGAGCGCTCCCTTGCAGTAAACGGTTTCAGCATCCGCGCCCCTGACCCGCACCGACATCAGTTTACGCGCGGCATCGAATGGGATCTCTTCGACCCGTTCGCGGTTATCATCGATCCCGGCCTTGGCGGCACTGGTCAGCAAAGCCGCTTCGGTCGGATCGCCGGTGGTCCGCCAGCTGTCATCCTCCTGACAAAGGGTCGCATCGTTGCACAACAGCCCGCAGACGAACAGTTCCGAAACCATCGGGCCGCGCACTTCGCCGACCGGAGCATAGCCGGTTCCGGTCAGTTCCATTTCGCCGTCAACCGTCCAGGCATAGCGGACGGTCATCTGGTTCTCCGTCAGGGTTCCGGTTTTGTCGGTGCAGATAACATCACAACTGCCGAGGGTTTCGACCGAGGAAAGATTGCGCACCAGGGCCTTTTTGCGCAGCAGCCGCTTGACGCCGATGCTCAGCGCAATGGTGACCACCGCCGGCAAAGCGGTCGGCACGGCCGCTACCGCCAGGCTGATGGCGATAAAGGTCAGCCCCAGCAGCGACTGACTGGACAGCGTGGCGGCAAAATATTCACGGATAAAAAAAATAGCAAAGATCAGCAGGCAGATGCAGATGATGGCGATACTGAGTTTTCTGCCGAACTGATCGAGACGCCGCTGCAGCGGAGTCAGCTCCTCCTCCGCCTCTTTGACTAGTTCGGTGATCCGTCCCAGCTCCGTCGCCATCCCGGTCGCCACCACCACTGCCCGGGCGTTGCCGGTGGCCAGAATGGTCGTCGAATACAACATGTTGCGCCGGTCGCCGAGCGGCACATCGGCGGCGATCGGCCGCTGGTGCTTCTCCACCGGGGCACTTTCGCCGGTCAGAGAGGATTCCTCGATCCTGAGCTGCGTGGCGTTGATAATTCGGGCATCGGCCGGCACCTTGTCACCGGCCGCAAGCAGAATCACGTCCCCCGGCACCAGCTGCCGGGCGGCGATGATTCTCCGGTTCCCGCCGCGCATCACCAGGGCCTGCAGGGTGCTGATTTTTTTCAGGGCCTGCAAAGATCTATGAGCGCTGAATTCCTGGCAGAAGCCGATAATCGCGTTGACCAGCAGGATCGCCAGAATGATCAGCGAATCGACATACTCGCCGATCAGCAGGGAAAAGGCGACCGCAAACAGCAGGATATAGATGATGAAGCTCTTGAACTGTTCAATAAAGATCCGCAGCGGGTTGATCGCGGTCTTCGTCTCCAGAAGGTTGGGACCATAATGTTGCAGACGTCGTTCCGCTTCCGCAGGATCGAGTCCCGCCGGCTGCGTCTGGAACTCGGCAAATACCTCTTCGATCGGACGTTGATAGATCTCCATCGCCCCACTCCGCCGGGCAGGCAACAACAAATGACCCTCCAGACTGCCAATTTGATTTAAGACTAGCAGATCAGCGGAATATTACCGGCCCGCCTGAAGGTCAGAAGGACAGGGACCGAAATTGTTTTGGCTACTGAACCGGAAAAGATCCCGGCGAATTCTGTTGACAGCCGGATGGACATTCATTAGCGTGGACGGAACGTTCATTCCGCAGGAAAGGACCCGATGTCATCCGTCAATAATGAAAAGCGGAAACTGATTCTAAAAACCGCTCTGGAGTTGTTTGCCGAGCAGGGTTTTCACGATGCGCCCATGTCCCGGCTCGCCGACCAGGCCCAGGTCGGCGTCGGCAGCATTTATCGTTATTTCAAGGACAAAAGCGAGCTGATCGAAGAGCTCTATCAGATGGTCGATGAGGCTCTCCAACGGGCGATTATCAAAGGGGTTGATCAGGAACTGACGGCCCGGCGGCAATTTTTGCAGCTGATCACCAACCTGATTTATTTTTTCCAAGATCACCCTCACGAATTCAAGTTCCTGGAGCAGTATTATCATTCGCCGTTCGGGATCGACAAGAAACGGGAGAAACTGCTTCTGGAAAACAACGCCGGTCGTCAAAGCCCCTTTGCGAAACTCTTCTTCGAAGGGAATCGCAAAGGGATCAAACCTCTGCCGGGGCAGGTATTGCACGCCCTGGCGTTCGGACCGGTCCTGTACCTGATCCGGGATGCGCTCGCCGGCCTGGTCGATTTGGACGATGGCTTGATACTGCAGGTGTCCGAGGGTTGCTGGGACGCGATCAGGAGCGGCCCGGATTGATGGTTCAAAGTCCTGACAAATCACTGAAAAACATGAAATTATTTATTATTTTCAGCAGTTTATTTGAACTGTAACCATATTGGAGCACTGCGCCATGAAACGAATCCCCGCCGCTACGGCACCTCACCCGGATCACCCTCAAACCGGTTTGCCCTGGACCGGCAGAGGAGTCATGAAATTAGCTCTCCTGTTGTGCGCGGCCCTGATATTGCCGGCAATTCTCCCCTTCGCGAGCCTGGCGGCTCCGGCCCGGAAAGAAGGGCCACCGCCATTGGTAACGGTAATCAATGTCACCGAAGAAAATGTGACTCCCACAACGGAATACATCGGCCACGTCGAAGCCATCCAGGCGGTCGATCTGCAGGCCCGGGTCAGCGGCACGCTGGAGCAGGTCAATTTCCGGGAAGGAAGTATGGTGCTCGCCGGAGCCCAGCTTTACCTGATCGAGCCGGCCCCCTTCCAATCGAAAGTCGCGGCGAACCGGGCCCGGGTGGCCAGAACCCAGGCCATTCTGGAACAGGCCAGTCAGCGGCTGAAACGGATTCAGAGCGTCGCTGCCGGGGGGATTCCTGAAACCGATATCGAAGCGGCCAAGGCAGAAGAGCTGCAGGCGCGGGCAGACCTGCAGGAGGCGCAGGCAAACCTGGAGCTTGCCGAAATCGATCTGGGCTATACGCGGATCACGGCGCCGATCAGCGGCCGTATCGGCGCCACAAAACTGACCAGAGGGAACCTCTGCGGACCGAACTCCGGAACCTTGGCGCGCATTGTCCAGCTCGACCCGATCCGGGTCCTCTTTTCCATCAGTGAAAACGATCTCCCCGAAATCCGCACGGCTCAGGCCGATGCGGCTCAGCCCGGCGGCGGCATTATGAACCCTCGGCTGAAACTTCCCGACGGCAGCTTGCTGGATGGGGTGGGGCGGATTGATTTCGTCGACAACCGGGTCGATCCGGCAACCGGCACCATTGCCGTCCGAGCCCGGTTCGACAATCGGGATGGCCGGCTGTTGCCGGGGCAGTACGTCACCCTGGTCGCCGACCAGAGCGTCGCGCAGCGGCTGCCGATCATCCCCCAGGCCGCGGTTCTCGAGGACCGTGACGGCCGCTATGTCCTGCTGGTCGACGCCCAGAACCGGGTTGAGCAGCGGCGGATCGCTACCGGTCCCGCCGTCGGCCACTCCTGGGCGGTCACCTCGGGCCTGCAGGCCGGAGAAACGATCATTGTCCAGGGAATACAGAAGGTTCGTCCCGGACAGACCGTGCAAACCACCATCAGCACCGCCACGCCGCAAGGAAACTGAGCCATGATATCGCGGATATTTATCGACCGGCCGCGTCTGGCCGTGGTGCTGTCGGTGTTCATAACTCTGGCCGGGCTGATCGCCATGCTGAACATCCCGGTGGCGCAATATCCGAAGATCACCCCGCCGGAGATACGGGTCAGCGCCAGCTACCCCGGCGCGAACGCCGAAGTTCTGGCAAACAGCGTCGCCACAGTCATCGAAGGCGAGGTCAACGGGGTGGAGAACATGCTCTACATGTCCTCCACTTCGACCAATAACGGTCAGTACAACCTGAGCGTGATCTTCGAGGTCGGCACTGACACCGATATCGCCCAGGTCAATCTGCAGAATCGGATCCAGGCCGCCATCCCCAAGCTGCCGCAGGAGGTCGTCGACCAGGGGATCACGGTCCGCAAGGGAACCGCCGACCTGCTCGGGGCGGTCAGCTTCTTCTCCCCGAAAGGGACCCGGGACAACCTCTTCCTCAGCAACTACGTCGGCAGCACCATCAAGGATGCCGTGGTCCGAGTCGAGGGGGTTAGCGACATTTTCATCTTCGGTGAGCAGAAATACAGCATGCGCATCTGGATGGACCCGAATCGGATGACCGCTCTGGGGCTGACCGCGGATGATCTGACCGCCGCCATTCGCCAGCAGAATATCCAGGCGGCGGTCGGTTCCGTCGGCGCGGAACCGGTGCGCAACGGCCAGCAACTGCAGTACACCCTGCGCGCCAAGGGACGCCTGCAGGATGTCGAGGAATTCAAGAATATCGTCGTCCGCGCCAACGCCAGCGGCGGGCTGGTGCGGATCGGTGATGTGGCCCGGGTCGAGCTCGGCGCCGAATCGTTCAGCACCAAGGCGATCCTCAACGGGGGGGTGGCGGTGACCCTGGCGATCTACGGCTCGCCGACGGCCAACGCCCTGCAGACCATGCAGAACGTGACCAAGGAACTGGAGCGCCTGGCCCAGCACCAGCCGAGCGACGTACAGTACCAGACCATCTACGACTCGACCAAGTATATCGCCGCGGCGATTCACGAAATGGCCTGGACCCTGTTCCTGACCTTCCTGCTGGTGGTCGGCGTGACCTTCATTTTTCTGCAGGACTGGCGCGCGACGCTGGTACCGACGGTGACTATCCCGGTGTCCCTGATCGGCACCTTTGCCGTCCTGCTCACCCTCGGCTACAACGCCAACACCATATCCCTGTTCGCCCTGATCATGTCGATCGGCCTAGTGGTGGATGACGCCATTGTCGTAGTGGAAAACGTCTACCGGGTCATGCACGAGGAACATCTCCCCCCACGAGAGGCGGCAATCAAAGCGATGGGGCAGGTCACCGGGCCGATCATCGCCACCACCCTGGTCCTGCTCGCGGTCTTCATCCCGGTCGGTTTTCTCCCCGGTATCAGCGGCCAGCTTTACAAGCAGTTTGCTGTCACCATCTGCACCGCCGTAATAATTTCAGCGATCAACGCCCTGACCCTGAGCCCCGCCCTCTGCGCGGTGCTGTTGCGCAAACCGCTACCGGCGCGTTTCCTCCCCCTGCTCTGGTTCAACAAGGCGCTCAACCACTCGCGCAAGGGGTATGTCGCCGGCTCCGCCTGGCTGGTCCGCTGGAGATCGGTCGCCCTGCTGTTGCTGTTGCTGGTCTTCGGCAGCAGTTATCTGCTCTTCAGCAACCGGCCGACCAGTTTCCTCCCCCAGGAGGATCAGGGGATCATTTACCTGAACCTGCAGCTGCCGGAAGGGGCGGCGATGAACCGCACCGATCAGGTGATGCAGGAGGTCACCCGCGAACTCCGCCAGATCAAGGGAGTCGACAGCGTGCTCGGAGTCAGCGGCTTCAGCCTGCTCAGCGGCCGCGGCGAAAATGTCGGCTTCGGCCTGGTGCTGCTCGCCCCCTGGGACGAGCGACCCGGCCCCGCTCTGCACGTGGACGCCATTCTCAAGCAGGTCCAAGGGAAACTGGCCGCCATCTCTACGGCGAACATCCTCGCCTTCACCCCCCCGCCGATCCGCGGACTGGGACGCACCGGCGGCTTCGACTTCCGGCTGCAGGCGGTGGATGAAAAATCGCCACAGGAGATGATCGCCACCGCCCGGGCGATGGTCGTGGCGGCCAATCAGGATCCGGTGCTGAGCCGGGTCTTCACCACCTACACCGCCGATACACCGCAGATCTCCCTGACGATCAACCGGGATCGCGCCGAAACCGTCAAGGTGCCGGTCAGCGCCATTTTCACCACCCTTCAGACCCAGCTCGGGGGGAGTCGGGTCAACAATTTCAACCTGGCCAACCGGGACTATCAGGTCAAGGTCCAGGCCGATGCCCCCTATCGGGACTCGGTTGACGATATCACCCACCTCTACGTGCGCAGCACCGAAGGCAGCATGGTGCCGCTGAGCAGCCTGCTCAGAACCTCCACTGAGCTGGGTCCGCAAACGGTCGATCGCTATAATCAGCTGACCAGCGTCAAGATTAACGGCGGGGCCGCTTCGGGCTACAGTTCCGGAGAGGCGATGGCTGCCATGGAGCGGATCGCCGGCGAAACCCTCCCTGCCGGTTACACCTACGACTGGTCCGGGATTTCCTACCAGGAGCGCAAAAGCAGCGGGCAGGTCTCGATCCTCTTCGCGCTGGCGCTGCTTTTCGCCTACCTGTTCCTGGTTGGCCAGTATGAAAGCTGGAACATCCCTCTGGCGATCATCATCTCGGTCCCGGTGGCCACCCTGGGGGCGCTGATCGGCCTCTGGCTGACCGGCTTCAGCCTGAGCATCTATGCACAGATCGGCCTGGTGCTGCTGGTCGGCCTGGCCAGCAAGAACGCCATTCTGATCGTCGAATTTGCCAAGTCACGGCGCGAAGATGGATTGAGCATCGCCGACGCGGCGGTCGATGGTGGCCGGATCCGCTTCCGGCCGGTGCTGATGACATCATTTACCTTTATTTTCGGGGTGCTCCCGATGGTGATTGCGACCGGCGCCGGCGCCGGCAGCCGCCAGGCCATCGGTCTCACCGTTTTCAGCGGCATGCTGAGCACGACTCTGTTCGGCATTTTTCTGATCCCCGTACTCTATTCCGTGTTTCAGTCGGCGCGCGAAAAAGGAAGCGCCTGGCGCGCCAGAAGACAGGCCGGGGGGAAATCATGAGCCAGATCACGCAAGGCATAGCTATGGGATACAAAGCAATCCGCGGATATCGAGCAAGGCGACAAATCTCTGGTTTATTCTTTTCACTGCTGCTGATGATCTCGACATTGTGCGGCTGTGCGGCGGTGGGACCGGACTATCACCAGGTTGAGCCGCAGGCGCCGGAAAGCTGGCACACGGAACTGCAGGGAGGGCTGACGGCGGAACAGCCGGCGCCGGCCGACCTGGCGCGCTGGTGGACGATCCTGCAGGACCCGCAACTCTCGGCCCTGGAGGAGCGGGCGGTCAAGGGGAACCTGGAACTTCAGGAAGCCCGGGCCAGAATCCGTGAAGCCCGGGCGTTGCGCGGACTCAACCGGGCCGATTTATTCCCGACTCTGGATGCAGGCGCGGCGGCGTCCAGGTCCCGCCACCGCAACAGCAGCGGGTCGAATACTGAAACGGAGCTGTATTCCGCCGGTTTTGACGCCGGCTGGGAGCTGGATCTTTTCGGCGGCGTCAAGCGTTCCGTGGAAGCCGCCCAGGCCGATCTTGAAGCGACCCGGGAAGATCAGCACGATCTGTTGGTAAGTCTGCTGGCGGAAGTGGCGCTGAATTATGTCGAGGCGCGAACCTTCCAGTCCCGGCTGGAGGTGAGCAAAGCCAACATCAAAGCGCAGCAGAAAATCTACGACCTGAACCGTTCACGTTTCGAAGCCGGGCTCACCGGGGAGCTGGCGGTTCAGGAATCGTTGCGCATCCTGGAAAGCTCCCGATCCCTGGTTCCGACCCTGGAAACGGGGCTGGAGGCGGCGAAAAACCGTCTGGCCGTACTGCTCGGGGCACAACCGGGCAGCCTGCATGAGGAACTGAGCGAACGTCAGCCGCTGCCGGTCCTGCCGCTCAGCGTTGCCGTGGGAATCCCGGCCGAAACCCTGCGCCACCGACCGGATGTACGCCGCGCAGAACGGGAACTCGCCGCGCAAACGGCCCGTATCGGGGTGGCCACGGCGGATCTCTATCCGAAGTTTCGCCTGTTCGGCACCCTCGGCCTCGAAGCGAACAACGCCGGAGATCTGTTTCAGGCCGCCAGCAGAACCTGGAGTGTCGGCCCGAGTGTGAGCTGGAATCTTTTTGATGCGGGCGCCGTCCGGCGCAATATCGAGATTCAGAATGCCCGTCAGGACCAGGCCCTGAGCCGCTATGAGCAGACCGTCCTGCGCGCCCAGGAGGAGGTGGAAAACGCCCTGGTCGCCTATGCCCGGGAACAACGGCGGCGGGAGTCGATCGCCAACGCGGCGACAGCTGCGGAGCGGGCGGCGGAACTTGCCCGAGATCAGTATCAGGCCGGTCTGGTCAGCTTCAATAATGTTCTGGACGCGCAACGCTCGCTGCTCGCCCTGCGGGATGATCTCGCCAGCAGCGAGGGAACCCTCATCTCCAACCTGGTCAGGCTGTACAAGGCGCTGGGCGGCGGTTGGACGGCGGAGTCCTCAGACCCGGAAACAACGGTCGCTGAAAAGCAATAATTCACCTTTCCCTTCTGACCTCGAACCATCCCCCAGCCGGGAATGGTTCGGCGAGGACTGCCGCAGGATACAATGTGACTATTCTTGCCGACCTGCAGGCACTCCCCGTTCCCTGTATCCGGTCGAAATCTTGCTGGCAATCGTCAAATTTCGGCGGGAGCATTTATCTGTCTCGTTGCGCCCTGAACAGCACCACAAATACCTGTCTCTTTTTTTGACGTTTGTCTCCTCTCCTGTCTCATATTTCTACATTAAAATACCGTTATCTTCTAAATGTCCGTAATCATTAATGAGAAGAATTGGCATACGCCTTGCTAATTCAGTGGCTACCAAAACAGAATACTTGATAAAGCCAACCCCTGCGTCAGCAGCGGACGGAAAGCCACGGGTTCTTAAACAGGTTGGTTTCACCGACGACTTCAAGGACAGCCGAGCTGCCAATGACATTTTCCAGGGCAGGCTCGGCTTTTTTATTACTTTGGACCAAAACCCGGGAAAGGAGAATGAAGGAATCTGAATACAGCTAAAACTCGTGCAATGAAATCCGTATACGATCGGCTTGATAGAAAAACGGGGAGATATTTTAATTTCAAGCTCAGTGGGAGGCAAACATGATGAAAGCGCGATTTTTGCAGACCTTGTTTCGGTCAATGCTGGTTGGCCTGATGATTTTCACTTCGGCGAGCCTGGCGCTGGCCGACTGCCCGGCCGGCGAGGTCCCGGCGTTCGAAGGATCGGATACTTGCATTCTCGATCCTGGAGCAATCCCCAAGTACGAGATTCCACTGGTCATCCCTCCGGTGATGAATACCACCGGGATGGCCGACACCTATGACATCGCGGTCCGTGAATTCAATCAGCAGATTCTTCCCGGCGGCATCTGGGACGCCCTAAACGGAACGACTCACAACTACCCCGCCACCCCGGTCTGGAGCTACGGACCGGAGGCCGACCCGGTCCCGGCCGTCGCTCCTGCAACCAACTCGCAGTTCAACTACCCGGCCTACACCATCGAGACCGTCTCGAACGTTCCGGTCAGTGTCAAATGGCGCAACGAGCTGGTCGCCCTCGCTCCGGACGGCTACCCCTATCCTGAAGGTGACCCCATGCGCACCTATCTGCCGCACCTGCTGCCGGTTGACCAGACCCTGCACTGGGCCAATCCGCCGAAAGACTGCCGGAACGGTGATACGAAAACCGACTGCTCCGGGTCCAGCGACGCCCCCTACATGGGTCCGGTCCCGCTGGTGACCCACCTCCACGGCGCCCACGTCGATTCGAACAGCGATGGCTATCCGGAATCCTGGTGGTTGCCGGTGGCATCCAATCTCAATCCCAACTATGCGACCGCGGGCGGCCTTTTTGATGACGCTACCGGAATGAATCCGGGAAACCTCGGCTATGCAGACTACGTCTACCGCAACGACCAGCCGGCGACCACCCTCTGGTACCACGACCACAGCCTGGGGATGACTCGTCTCAATGTCTATGCCGGCCCGGCCGGTTTCTGGCTGATCCGCAACGGACAGTATGACAAGCCGAAGGATACCCTGACCGGTTTGCCGGCAGTTCTGCCTGGCCCGGCACCGGTTGCCGGTGACACGGTGGGCGAACTTAACCTGCCGGGCTTGTTGGGTGTGACCGATAAGCGCAGTGGCATCCGCGAAATCCCCATCGTTATCCAGGATCGCAGCTTCACCGGCGACGGCAAGTTGTTCTATGCCGACAACCGCGCCTTTTTCGAGGGGTTGAATCCTGACGGCGGCACCCTACCGACCCTGAATATCCCGTTCATTAATGCGGCCGACAAGGATTCGGTGTCCGACATCGCACCGATCTGGCTGCCCGAGGCGTTTTTCAGCGTCATGGTGGTCAATGGCGTCGCCTGGCCGAACCTGGATGTCGCCCAGGCCAAATACCGCTTCCGCCTCTTAAATGGATGCAATTCCCGTTTCCTCAATCTGGCGTTGAAAATCGTCGATTCGTCAGACCCTGCATTGATCGGCACAGAGATACCTATCTACCAGATTGGAGCGGAACAGGGATACCTGCCCAATGTCGTGCAAATTCTGACCGGTTCCGCCACGCCGCTGCCTGGCAACGGCACCGTACCGCCATTGATGCCGGCAACCTACCCTGGCCAGGCTCTGCTGGTGGGTCTTGCCGAACGGGCTGATGTGATCGTCGATTTCGGCGGACTGCCCATCGGCACCCGGGTCCGCATGATCAATACCGCACCGGACGAACCGTTCGGCGGCTTTTTTGATGATCCTGCAAACCCGGACACCACCGGGCAGGTGATGGAATTCACGGTTGATCGGACAGCGAGCGCGGCAGATGCCCTGTCCAGTTCACCGCTGAATATCAAACCCAAAAACGAACCGATGAACAAGGGCCAGGTCAAGATAACCCGGCAGGTTTCCCTGAACGAAGGGCTCTCCGAAAAGCTTTGTGTTCAGGAAGATGCTGATGGCAATCTGGTTGTCGTTCCCGGCAGTATCCCCATTGATGAAGATAACTGCACGGGTGCCGGCGAACCCTTCGGGCCAAAAGAAGCCTTGCTGGGCACCGTCGATCTGACCAATCCGGTAGCAGGCCCCCAGGGAATTGCCCTGAAGTGGACGGATAATACCGGCGCCAGCACTGATGCCCAGATCACCTTGGCCAGTGGCGTGACCATGAATATCAAGGTCACGGAAAACCCGATTGAAGGGGATACGGAAATCTGGGAGATCTACAACTTCACTGCCGACGGACACCCGATCCACCTGCACCTGGTGCGCTTTGCCGTGGTGAACCGCGAGATCTTCACCCAGGATTCCCCCAAATTCGATGTTAATCTGGCCCCGGTCGGTTCGGTTTTCCCAGCGGAACCCTGGGAAACCGGTTACAAGGACACCGTAATTGCCTATCCGGGCGAAATCACCCGGGTCAAGGCCACTTTCGACATCCCGGGACTCTACGTCTGGCACTGCCATATCGTGGAACACGAGGATAACGAGATGATGCGACCTTACGTCGTTTCACCCAAACAGAAGCAGAGCAAGAAAATGTAGCTCTTGAGTCAACCCATGACGCCTGTATTCGGGTGCAGAACATGACGGGCCGCCTCCATTTTGGGGCGGCCCGTCCTTATCGCACTGATGAGAAAAAATCCATTGGGTCGATCAGGATACACCCCCAGCACTCACCCAAAGCTCACCTGGAAAATCAGAACCGGCCAGCAAAATCCGCAAAGCCTGAGCGCCGGTAGCCTCCTAATACTCCCAGATCAGACCGACCACGGCGCCCTGGCGGGAAAGATCGAGGGTTGTCCGAAATGGCGCTTCATCAGCGCAACCGAGGAAGGCGTCGTTGATGAAGGAGCTGAAGTAATACCCTACGGCCGCACCCACCAGGACATCCGAGGGGTAATGCTTGCCTTCTTCAAGGCGCGCCCAGCCGGTGGCGACAACCAGACCGCCGAGGCCGATCCGGGCAGCGATGCGCTCCCCCTGCGTCAACGGCAGAACGTTGAGATTGCGTGAGGTCAGGGTGGCCAGAGCAGCAGCTCCCGTGGTGTGCCCCGAAGGAAAGCTTTGGTTGTCGCTCCGGTCGGGGCGGGTGCGGAGGTTGAGCTCCTTGAGTCCCAGGGTCACCCCCATGGCGGTGCCGACCGCCGCGCTCCCGACGACGCCCCCCTTGAACTTGGCTTTCAGCCAGGGTTTCGGCTGCTCACCCCCAGGCGCAGCCAAAACGGTCATCCCGTAAAGCGCCGCCGTGGTGTAGACCAGGGTGTCGCTGCCGCGGTGGGCGCCCGACTGCGAACCGAACAGGGGATGATGGTCGATCGCCCACTCCGAAACTTTCTTATCCCAGTCGGTCGCGCGAAACAGCGCCGCACCGGCCAACGGCGCCCAGGTCTGGGGCGCCAGAGCGGAAGCGCGCGCCGCCGCCTTGATCCGCTGCCACCCGGGATGCAGGGTCGCCCGTTCCCCCCAGAGCCGGCCGTTGGGCAGAGTGCCGCAACCGGTCAGCAGCACCAGGACAAACAAAACCAGGCCGGAACGGTAATTAGCCATCACCTACTCTTTCTTGCCACCCGGCCGACAGCCGGTCACCGGAGGTCGCGGGCGGAAAAATTTTTCAGAGTATAGTGTGAGGAGGCAACGATCGCCAAGGGCTTTTCAAATAAATGAGGAGCATATCGACCGGGTCGTTCCATACCGGTAGTTTTGTTTATATTCCACTCGCGATATGATATTTTGTGGCTTCCGCTTCCTCCTGTAGCGGACCGCCCCGATCTCGCTGCAAGGGGATGACTTTCCCATTTTTTCACTGACTCAGCTAATGCATTGGAAAACTGCCGATGAAAATGACCGCCCGTAAAATATTCTTGCTTGCTGTCCTGCTGGGCGGGTTTGCTGCCGGTCTGTACTGGTGGGGTGGTGCGCCCGCACACGAACCGGGGAAAGCCGGAGGAAAGGGCGGCGGCGTCCGGCCGGCGCCGGTGGAAGTGATGCCGATCGAGCGAGGATCGATCGAACTGCGGCGAACTTTCAGCGGAGCGCTGGAACCCCGGGCGGAATTTGTCGTCGCCCCCAAAATCTCCGGGCGGGTGGAGCGGCTGACGGTAAATATTTCCGATCCGGTCAAGCGCGGCCAGCTGGTTGCGGAACTGGATAGTGACGAATATGTTCAGGAGGTGGCTCAGGCGCGGGCGGACCTGGCGGTGGCCAAAGCCAACCTGTCTGAGGCCCGCAGTGAGCTGGAAATCGCGACCCGCGATCTCCAGCGGGTTGAAACCCTGCGACAGCGTGGGGTGGCGTCCGAATCCCAGCTCGATTCGGCCAAGGCAAACCAACTGGCCAAGCAGGTCAAACAGGAGGTGGCTCAGGCCCAGGTGGTGCGTTCCGAGTCAGCGCTGGAATCAGCCAACATCAGGCTCGGTTATACGCGGATCACCGCCGGCTGGAGCGGCGGTGAAGAGCAGCGGGTGGTCGCGGAACGGTTTGTAGATGAAGGGGAAACGGTGGCGGCCAACGCGCCGCTGTTACGCATCGTCGAACTCGATCCGATCGCCGGGGTGGTCTTTGCCACCGAGCGTGATTATGCCCGGCTGCAACCCGGTCAGGCGGTGATCCTGGCCACCGACGCTTTTTCCGGTGAAGAGTTTCAGGGGCACATCGAGCGGATCGCCCCGGTTTTCAAACAGGCCACCCGCCAGGCGCGGGTTGAGCTGAACATCGACAACCCCGCGCAACGTCTCAAGCCCGGCATGTTTATCCGCGCGACCGTGGTTCTGGACCGCAAGGATAACGCCACAATCGTGCCCGAGCAGGCCCTGACCAAACGCGGCGACCATCTCGGAGTGTTCCTGGTGAGTAAGGATAGCCGCTCCGTCAGCTGGCGCGATGTGACCGTCGGCATCCGCGACGGCAGCCGGGTGCAGATCGAAGCCAAGGGGCTCTCCGGCCGGGTTGTGACCCTGGGACAGCAGTTGCTTGAGGACGGCTCCGCGATCAGCATTCCCGCTGAACAGACAGCTCCGACCGCTCCCGGTCAGAAGGCGGAACACTGATGAATCTGCCCAAATTCAGCGTCCGGCGGCCGGTCTTTACCATCATGATCACCCTGATCGTGGTGATCCTCGGGGCTTTTTCCCTGACCCGCCTGCAGATCGACCTGCTTCCCGATATCGAGCTGCCGACCCTGACCATCCGGACCGAATATGAAGGCGCAAGCCCGGTGGTGATGGAACGCCTGGTGACCCAGATCGTCGAAGAGATCGTCGCCACGGTGCCCGGCGTGGAGGACATGACCTCGCAGTCGTCGGAAGGAAGCAGCACCGTGCGGGTCAGCTTCGGTTGGGGAACCGATCTTGACACCGCGGCCCAGGACGTCCGGGCGATCCTCGAAAACGAAATCAACGAACTCCCCGACGATATCGTGCGCCCCCGGATCAGCAAGTTTGACGTGGCCAGCTTCCCGGTGGTCATCCTGGGGATCTCCAGCGACCTCGATCCGGTTGAGCTGACCGAGCTGGTGGACAATCAGGTGCGCTACCGTTTCGGGCGGCTGCCGGGGGTGGCCCAGGTCGATATGTGGGGGGAATACAAGCGTGAAGTGCGGGTCGAACTCGATCCCGACCGGGTCAAGGCGCTCGGGCTCCCTCTCGATCAGGTGTTGCAGGCGATCCGTAACGCCAATCTCGACCTGCCGGCCGGCAAGATTGAACAGGGCAGTTACGAAGTGACCCTCCGCGCGCCGGCGGAATTCAGCAACCTCGACCAGATCCGCAATACGGTGATCTATCAACGGGAAGGGGCCGCGGTGACGCTCGGCCAGGTCGCCCAGGTGCGCGATACCTACGAAAAGAAGAGTCGGATTGTCCGGGTCAATGGCGAACGCGGGCTGCGGGTCGCGATCCGCAAACAGGCCGATGCCAACACGGTTGACGTCGCCAAGGCGATTCTGCATGAGATCGACGAGGTCAACCGGGCCTTTCCGCAGATCCGCATCATTCCGGTGATCAACCAGGGGAATTTCATCGAGCGCTCGATCGCCAACGTGGCGCAATCGGTTTTGTACGGCGGCGGTCTGTCGGTGCTGGTGCTGCTCTTTTTCCTGCGCAATATCCGCTCGACGCTGGTGATTTCCCTGGCAATTCCGATTTCGGTGATCGCCACCTTCTCACTGATCTATTTCGGCGGTTTCACCCTCAACCTGATGACCCTCGGCGGCCTGGCGCTCGGGGTGGGGATGATGGTCGACAGCTCGGTGGTGGTGCTCGAAAACACCTTCCGCAGGCGGGATGAAAACCAGGAACAGCCCGAAGTCGCGGCGGTCGAAGGCGCACGCGAAGTCGGCCCGGCAATTATCGCCAGTACCATCACCACGCTGGTGATCTTCCTGCCGCTGGTTTTCGTGCGAGGCGTCGCGGGGGTACTTTTCCAGGAACTCTCCTTCGTTATCATCTTTGCCCTGGTCTGCTCGCTGCTGGTCTCGCTCAGCCTGCTGCCGATGCTGGCCTCTCGACTCCTTGAGACCCCCGAACAGCTGCGTGCCCGCCGCGCTCCCTGGATCGAGAACCTGATCGCCCGCTCCGACGCCCTGTTCAAAGGGCTGGACAACGCCTATCGTGATCTGCTGCAACGGGTACTGCGCCATCGCCTGCGAACGGTTTTTTGGGCCCTGGCCATTCTCTGCGCCAGCCTGCTGCTGCTCCCCTTTATCGGCACCGAATTTCTCCCGCCGAGCGACGAGGGGGAGGTGCGGGTCACGGGGGAGATGGAAATCGGCACCCGGCTCGACCTGCTCGACCAACAGGCGCGAAAGATGGAAAAAATCGTCTATGAGGCGGTGCCGGAAGCGGTTTCTTCGGTGATCAGCGTCGGCTCCTCGGGATGGCGGCCGAGCGATGCATCGAAGACGGAAATTCGCCTGTCGCTGCTCCCCGCTTCCCAGCGCAAGCGGTCCAATGTTGAAATCGCCAACGACCTGCGCAAACAACTCACCGGGAAAATCCCCGGGATGACGATCCGCACCAGAGCGCCTCAGGGGCAGTTCCTGCTCCAACGGATTCTGGGAGGAGTCGAAGGGCTGACCATTGAAGTCCGCGGTGTCGATCTGGCGACCCTCGATGCCTTGGCGTTGCGGGCGGCCGGGATGATTACTGACATTCCGGGGATTACCGACATCGACACCAGTCAGGAGGCCGGCATTCCCCAGCAGGAAATCCGCGTCGACCGCGACAAGGTCGCCGACCTCGGGCTGAGCGTGCGCGATGTGACCGAGATCCTGGAAACGGCGGTCGCCGGGTCCAAGGCGGGGGAATTCCGGTCACAGGGGAATTCCTATCGCATTTTCGTTCAGCTCCAGGACGTCGAGAAACGTTCCCTGGATGAAATCCTCGATCTCACACTGACCACTAAAAGCGGAGAACAGGTGGCGTTGCGCAACCTGGTCAGCAATGTAGCGAGCCGCGGCCCGATTCTGATCGATCGCAAAGATCAGCAACGGCTGGTGACGATCCAGGCCAATGTCGCCGACCGGGACCTCGGCTCGGTGGCGGCCGACGTGCAGTCGGTGCTCGACCAGATCCCCCACCCGGTGGGTTACAACCTCTCGGTCGCCGGCAATTTCGAAGAGCAGCAAAAGGCCTTTCACGAACTGGTGATCTCCCTGTTGCTCGCCCTGCTGCTGGTCTACATGGTCCTGGCCTGCCAGTACGAATCGTTGCGCGACCCGATCGTGGTCATGGCCTCCGTGCCGGTCGCCGCGGTGGGAGTGCTGGTGATGCTGTTTCTGACCGGGACCACGCTGAACCTGCAGTCGTACATCGGCTGCATCATGCTCGGCGGCATAGTCGTGAATAACGCCATTCTGCTGGTCGATCAGGCCGGGCAGCTCTGCCGCGGCGGCATGCCGGTCGCCGAAGCGGTTGCCGAGGCCGGTCGCCGCCGACTGCGGCCGATTCTGATGACGACCCTGACCACCATCCTGGCTCTGATCCCCTTGGCGTTGGGGATCGGTGAAGGGGCCGACGCCCAGGCCCCTCTGGCGCGGGCGGTGGTCGGCGGACTGACCGGTTCAACCCTGATCACCCTGGTGCTGATCCCGGCGGTCTATTCCCTGTTTCACCCGGAACGGAAAGGAAGCGGCCAGTGAGGTTTCTGTATCACCCCCCTGTCCTGTTGCTGAGCATCATGCTGGTAACCGGGTTCTGCGCCGGCTGCGCTCCCGTCGATCGCTGGAAGCTCTTTGCCGACAGCCGGTCTCCGCAACCGGATCTGGCTGAGGTTGAAACACAGGTTGTGCCGCTGGAATTTCAGATGTCAGCCCCGGAACCGGCAACTCCGAATCGATCGGGCGCAGAGCTCAGCGAACTATCGGTCGAGCAGGCCGTGATGCTTGCGCTGGGCAACAATCGCGACTTGCAGGTGCGGCAATTGACGCCGACGATTGTCGGCAGCTTCGAAGAACTCGAGCGGGGCCGCTTCGATCCGGAATTGTTTGCCGAGGCCGAATACTTCAAGGAGCAGGCGAATGAAACCTCCCGTTCCAGCGGCGAACAGTTCAGCGTTAAGGCCGATGATACGACCGGGATTGCCGGCCTGCGCCAGCTGCTGCCGACCGGGACGACCATTGAGGCCAGCATTTCCCAGGAACGTAACATTTCCAACCGCGCCCCCGAGCAGCAGACGGCGCGGGCCGAATTGAGCCTGACCCAATCGTTGCTGCGCGGCTTCGGCCCGGCGGTCAACCTGGCCAGCGTCCGCCAGGCCGAATATGACACCCTGGCGAGCGTTGAAGAGTTGCGCGGTTTTACCGAAGCCCTGCTGGCCGATACCGAGACCGCCTATTGGAACTACGTGCTGGCCCGGAAAGAGATTGCCATTTTCGAGGAATCGCTGGAGGTGGCGAAAAAGCAGCGGGAGGAGATTGAGCTGCGGATTGAAGTCGGAATTCTGCCCGAAATCGAGGTGGCTGCCGCCCGGGCCGAAGAGGCGTTGCGAGTGCAAGCCTTGATCAATGCCCGCAGCCAGCTGGAAGATCGCCGCCTGCGGTTGTTGCGCCTGATCAGTCCGGGACCCGACAACGACCTCGATCGACAGATCACCGCGACCAGCGAACCGCGCCTGCAACCGCAACCGATTGCGGATCTGAGCGACCGGCTGCAGCTGGCCGAGCAATCCCGTCCCGACCTGAACGAAGCGCGACTGAGACTGCAACGCAACCGGTTGGAAACGGTCCAGACCCGCAACGGCCTGCTACCCCGGCTGGAGCTGTTTATCGCCCTGGGGAAAACCGGATTTGCCGATACCTTTTCCGACTCATTCCGCGAACTGAACGGCAACACCTACGATCTGACTGCCGGCGTGCGCTTGAGTCATTTCATCGGCAACCGGTCCGCCCGGGCTCGCAATCTGGCAGCCTATGCCACCCGGCAGCAGGCGCGCGAGGCAGTCGACAACCTCCGACAGCTGGTGCAGCTCGATGTGCGCCTGGCGGTCAACGAAGTCGAACGGTCCCGCCAGCAGATCGACGCCAGCCGGGCGACCCGCAGCTTTCAGGAGCAGACCCTGAAAGCCGAGAAGGAACGCTTCGACGTCGGTACCAGCACCGCACTGCAGGTTGCCCAGGCACAACGTGACCTGCTGCAGTCCCAGATTGCCGAAATCGAAGCGATTGTCAACTATCGCATCGCCCTGGTGAAGATGTATCTGGCGGAGGGAAGCCTGCTCGATCGGCGCGGGGTGCAAATCGCCCGCTAACCCATCCGGCCGGCTCAGCCGTTGATCTCTTTCGGGGCCGCTTTCACGCAGTTTCGCCCGCTCTCCTTGGCCTGATAAAGCGCCGCATCGGCGGCGCCGACCAGCTCGTCGCTATTACAACCTCCCCTCTTGCCACAGGTGGCCACCCCGAGACTGAGGGTGATTGCTACCTGCTGCCCGGCAATCATCACTTTTTCATCGCTGATGCACTGGCGCAGTCTTTCTGCAAAAGCAACCGAGGATTTCTGCGAGCAATCGGAGAGTACGAAAAGAAACTCTTCGCCGCCGTAACGGCCGATATAATCATAGGGCCGAATCAGTGAATACAACCTGGTGGCGATTGAACAAAGAACCTTATCGCCCGCCAGGTGCCCATAGGTATCGTTGATGCTCTTGAAATGGTCAAGGTCGGCCATGATGACGCTGACCGCTTCCTCTTCCCGTTCCGCCCGCGCCAGTTCCCGCTGGAGGATCTCAAGAATTTCCTCATGATTCCACAGACCGGTGAGCGAATCCTGATTGGCTTTTATCTGCAGGGCTTTGCGCGCCGCCAGCAGTTCATTCTGTAATTCAATGATGCGCCGGCCGGCGCGCAGGCGCATCTGCAATTCATTGAGCTTGCAGGGTTTGGTCAGGAAATCGTCCGCGCCGGCGTCCATGCCGACGACCAGATCGTTTTCACGTTGCTGTGCTGTCAGCAGGATAATGTAGGTATAGGGTTCCGTCAGCGTTTCCCGGATTTTGCGGCACAGGGAAACACCGTCCAGCTCCGGCATCATCCAGTCCAGGACGGCCAGTTGCGGGGCATTTTCCGCCTGCAGGATCTGCCAGGCCTCTTTGCCGTTGCGCGCAACAGTCACCTCATATCCCCAGTTGACCAGAATCTTTTCCAGGAGCTGCCGAAAGGAGGGTTCATCTTCAGCAAGCAGTATCCGCATGATCTCTTCCCTCTGATGATCCGATCCGAATCATTTTTGAAACTAAACCACAATTCCGGAACAATCTGGTAATGACACGCTTCAAGCGCTGATTTTCCTCGAAGACAAACGGGCTAATTGGTATTTAGGCATGTTGCCCTCGGGGCTGACTTAGCTGAAAATAGAACTCCATTGTTATTAAATATAAACTATTTCGGAAGGATTTACAGAGAAGTGCCGGAACGAGAGTCGAATCGGCAGCTATCATCACTGAAATTACGTTGGGGGGAAAATCGAGGGGAGTGTTTTCACCATTGCAGACTGAAGCTCCAGACCGGAGCTTCAGTCATTGACAACCAAAGACAGGAAACTAGATTTCAGCATCAAGGGCTAAGAACAGTTCTTGTTCGGTCAGCCGCTCGGCCCGGCGTTCACCCAGACCATCTGCTTCGCGCCGGTACAGATCGAAACGCGGGGTGCGCTTGCCGTCCTCTCCCTTGACGCTCTTGCTGGCGAGAATCCCGAAATCGGCCAGCTGCGGCTGGGCGCAGGAGTTGCAGCAGCCGGAGATTGCCAGGGTCCGACCATGGAGCCGTTCGCCGAAACGCTGCTGCAGTTGCCCGGCCAGCTCGCGGGTGGCGGCCAGTCCCATGCGGCACTCATGATTGCCGGGGCAGACCCGCAGTACCGCCTGCGGCTGATCGATCCCGGCAAACCCGGCGTTTGTGAGGAGTTCCACCAGCTGCTGCCGCTGTGCTGCATCGTTCGGCAGCAGAGCCAGATTCTGATCGGCGGTCACCTGCAGATAAGCGATGCCTGCCTCTGCGGCGATCCCGGCCAAAAGCTCCAGCCGTTCCGCCTTGAGTTCGCCGGCAAAAACCGGCACCTCCAGTTTCAGGGGCGCTACATCAGCGGAAATCGGCAGCAGCGCCTTGTCGAAACCATCTCTGGACCTTACGGGTGCGGTTTTGGCCAGTTCCACCGCCACCAGCCGCCGGAACTCATCCTCCCCTCGGGTTGCGATCAGCGACTTCAGCCGCTTGGGTGGTTCGACATTCGCCTTGTAGACCCGCACCACCGCTTCGGCAATCTGCAGCAGGTCATAATCGGGCACGGTGCGTCGGTAGAGAATCGCCGCCTGCGGGGCGCGCCCCAGGCCGCCGCCGGTCCAGACGTCGTAGTAGGTGTTCTCGCTGCTCTCCCCCACATAGACCAGCGCCAGATCCTGAATCAGGTGGCGGCTCCCCTGGTAGTCGGCCTCGACGGCGATCTTGAACTTTTTCGGCAGCCCCTCGAAATGCGGATTGCCGCTGAAATGGAGCAGCAGCTTGCGCGCCTGCACCTGGGTGCGGTTAAAGCCGCGACCGAAGCCGGTGCTGCAGGAGATTCCCCGCACCGCGCCGCCGCAGGCCCCGCGCGAGAACAGGCCGACCGCCGCCATGCCGCGCTGCACAGGGGGAAGCTGGTCATATTCAAGGGAATGAAACTCGATGCTGCCGCGGGTCGACAGGTGCAGAGTGCCATGACCGTATTGCTGCCCCAACCGGGCCAGAGCGGCCGCCTGCGGGACCGATAGAAGGCCGCCGGCCAGTTTGACCCGCTGCATCAACTGCCCGGCCTCGTTCTGCTTGTAGACCCCCTCGATCCGTAACCCCTGGTAATCGATCTCCGTCATTTCCTGTACTCCTGTTTTGTACTGCTGCAACTACGACAATTTACAATGGTTGCAATAAAAACACTTTCCCAGCACAGGAGTCAAGATTTTTTTATCCGCGGTTATTATATCTTAACCTAACGTTTTCATTGATTATTATACATTTTAAAGCGCAAATTGGTCAAGTTTATATAAATTTTTATCTTGACCTATTCTGTCAACATAGATAACTTCTTCAGGAATTTTTCTACGCTTGATAACTGTTATTTACCTGAACCTGATATCACTATGGACTCAAACAGACGCAGCCTGGCCAAAGCCCTCTCCTGGCGCCTGCTGGCCACTATCATCACCAGCAGCATTGTGTTCGCGATCACCGGACAGGGCGAATTCGCCGCCACCGTCGGCGTCGCCGACACGGTCTGCAAATTCTTCATCTATTTCGGCCACGAACGGCTCTGGAACCGCATCCCCTACGGCCGCAAGAAACCGGAACCGGAATATTTTATTTAAGGAGTGAACGCCATGAATCTGGCACTCGATCTCACCCAATCGATTGAGCACCTCAAAGAGCTCAGCGATCCCGAGGAAATTCTGCGCAAAGGGCTGGCCATCATCGATGGCCCGGTCTCCCTGGCCTGTTCCTTCAGTATCGAAGACGTGGTGCTGATCGACCTGCTTCAGCAGGTCGACCGCGAGGTGCGGATCTTCGCCATCGACACCGGCCGTCTCAACGAGGAAACCCTGGAACTCGCTGAAACCATCCGGCTGCGTTACGGCATCGAGATCGACTGGCACTTCCCCGACCGGCAAGCGGTGGAAAAGCTGGAGCGCGATAAGGGGCTGTTCTCCTTCCGCGAGAGTCTGGAGAACCGCCACCAGTGCTGTCACATCCGCAAGGTCGAACCGCTGCAGCGGGCGCTGAAAGATCTGGCCGGCTGGATCACCGGCCAACGCCGCGAGCACGGCGTCACCCGTAGTGAGCTGCCGTCGGCGGAAATCGACCAGGTCAACGGCGGCCTGATCAAGTTGAACCCCCTCGCCCACTGGAGCGAAGAACAGGTCCGGGCCTACATCAAGGAGCGCCGCCTGCCGATCAACCGGCTCTACCACATGGGCTACGCCTCGATCGGCTGCGCCCCCTGTACCCGCGCCATCCAGCCGGGGGATGATCCCCGTTCCGGGCGCTGGTGGTGGGAGAATGCGGAGCACAAGGAGTGCGGCCTGCATCGGAGGTAGGTGCTGTGCCTTTGCCCCGATCCCGGTGTTGGCTGCCCATGGGGCCCTCGGAATGGGCGCCTGAGACCATTGGCTACAACATGCTACAAACCCAATTAGGAACCAGAAGGACTATATCATGAGCACCCAACTGACCCATCTGCAACAACTGGAGGCGGAGAGCATCCACATCATCCGGGAAGTGGTCGCCGAGTTCGAGAACCCGGTGATGCTCTACTCGATCGGCAAGGACTCGGCGGTGATGCTGCACCTGGCGCGCAAGGCCTTCTACCCGGCCAAACTCCCCTTCCCGTTGATGCATGTCGACACCACCTGGAAGTTCCGCGAGATGATCGAGTTCCGCGACCAGATGGCCAAAGAGTGCGGCTTCGACCTGCTGGTGCATGTCAACGAGGATGGCGTCAGACAGGGAATCGGCCCGTTCAGCCACGGCAGCGCCCTGCACACCGACGTCATGAAAACCGAGGGGCTCAAGCAGGCGCTCGACAAATACAAGTTCGACGCGGCTTTCGGCGGCGCCCGCCGCGATGAAGAAAAATCGCGCGCCAAGGAACGGATTTTTTCCTTCCGCAGCGCCAGCCACCGCTGGGACCCGAAAAACCAGCGCCCGGAGCTGTGGAACATCTACAACGCCCGGGTCCGCCAGGGGGAGAGCATCCGCGCCTTCCCGCTGTCGAACTGGACCGAGCTGGACGTCTGGCAGTACATCTACCTGGAGCAGATCCCGATCGTGCCGCTCTACTACGCCGAGGAACGCCCGGTGGTCGAGCGCGACGGCACGCTAATCATGGTCGACGACGAGCGCCTGCAACTGCGCCCCGGTGAACAGGTGCAGATGAAATCGGTGCGCTTTCGCACCCTCGGCTGTTACCCGCTGACCGGCGCGGTGGAATCGACCGCTGCCACCCTGCCGGAGATCATCCAGGAAATGCTGCTGACCCGCACCAGCGAACGCCAGGGGCGCGTCATCGACCACGATTCGTCCGGTTCGATGGAGAAGAAGAAACAGGAGGGCTATTTTTAGCGCGAAAGGCGCTAAATATAGCTTCAGCTGTAAGCTGTAAGCTGTAAGCCCAAAAAACTCGTGGAAATCTCAACAATTTCAATATGTTTTATAAAGGCATTAATCGATTTTTCTTAAAGCTTAGAGCTTACAGCTATAAAAAAACGGAGTTTTTTTATGTCCCACCAATCCGATCTGATCGCAGAAGATATCCACGCCTACCTGAAGCACCAGGAGGAGAAATCGCTGCTGCGCTTCATTACCTGCGGCAGCGTCGACGACGGCAAGAGCACGTTGATCGGCCGCCTGCTCTGGGATTCGAAGATGATCTTCGAGGACCAACTGGCGACGCTGGTCTGCGACAGCAAAAAGTGCGGTACCCAGGGAGAGCGGATCGACTACGCGCTGCTGCTCGACGGCTTGCAGGCCGAGCGGGAACAGGGGATCACCATCGATGTCGCCTACCGCTTCTTTTCGACCGACAAGCGCAAGTTCATCGTTGCCGACACCCCCGGCCATGAGCAGTACACCCGCAACATGGTGACCGGCGCCTCGACGGCGCAGGCCGCAGTAATCCTGATCGATGCCCGCAAGGGGGTGCTGACCCAGACCCGTCGCCACAGCTACCTCTGTTCGCTGGTCGGCATCCGTCATATCGTCCTGGCGATCAATAAGATGGACCTGGTCGATTACTGTGAGAAATGTTACCGGGCGATCCTGCAGGAGTATGAGCGCTTCGCCGCCGGGCTCGGCTTCGAGTCGATCACCGCGATCCCGATCTCGGCGCTGGAAGGGGATAATATCCTGCAGCCGAGCTGCAGCACCGGCTGGTACCAGGGACCGACCCTGATGCACACCCTGGAAACGTTGCAGGTCGCCGACGAGGCGGTCAGTCAGCCGTTCCGCATGCGGGTGCAGTGGGTCAACCGGCCGAACCTCGACTTCCGCGGCTTCTGCGGTACCGTCGCTTCCGGCTCGGTCCGCCCCGGCGACGAACTCATCGTGACTACCTCCGGGCAGAAGAGCAAGGTCGCCCGGATTGTCACCATGGACGGCGACCTGCCGCAGGCGGTGGCCGGGCAGGCGGTGACTCTGACCCTGGCGGATGAGATCGACATCAGCCGCGGCGACCTGCTCGCCGCCCCACAAACCCGGCCGCACTACATCGATCGCTTCGAAGCCAAACTGGTCTGGATGCACGAAGAGGCCCTGCTCCCCGGCCGCAGCTACCTGATCAAAGCCGGTTCGACCACTGTCCCGGCACAGATCGACGAAGTCCGGTACAAGGTCAACGTCAACAGTCTGCAGCAAGAACCGGGCAAGACCCTAGGACTGAACGAGATCGGCGTCTGTGCCATCAGTGCCAACGCCCCCTTCCCCTTCGACTCCTACCAGGAGAACCGCGGCACCGGCAGCTTCATCGTCATCGACCGGCTGACCAACGCCACCGTCGGCGCCGGGATGATCGACCGGGCACTGGAGCGGGCCACCGACAGCCACTGGCAGTTGATCGATGTCGACAAGCAGGCCCATGCCGCCCTCAAGCGCCAGGTACCGAAGGTGCTCTGGTTTACCGGCCTGCCGGGGGCGGGCAAATCAACCATCGCCAACCTGGTGGAGAAGAAACTGCATTCCCTCGGCAGGCACACCTTCATCCTCGACGGCGACAACCTGCGCCACGGCCTGAACCGCGATCTCGGCTACGACGACGCCGATCAGGTCGAGCACATCCGCCGCATTGCCGAGGTCGCCAATATTCTGATCGAAGCCGGGATCATCGTCATCGCGCCGCTGATCTCGCCGTTTCGCAACGAACGGCGGATGGCGCGGGAGATTTTCGCCGACGGGGAATTCATCGAAATCTACCTCGACACGCCGCTGGAAGTCTGCGAGCAGCGCGACCAGACCGGAGCCTACCAGAAAGTACGCAGCGGTGAACTGAGTCACATCGCCGGCATCGACGCCGCCTACGAGCCGCCGGAAAACCCGGAGTATGCGTTTGATGGCAGCAAACTGTCGGCGGAAGAAATCGCCCTGACCCTGGTCAGGGACCTGTTCGAAACCGGGTCGCAAATAGAATGGGAGATTTAAAAAGTCAGGCTTCCTGGCATCTACGAAAAAATGATTGTTTTTTTACCAGACGCATGGTACCTAAATCGCTCGTCGGAGCGTAGCGCAGTCTGGTAGCGCACCTGGTTTGGGTCCAGGGGGTCGGAGGTTCGAATCCTCTCGCTCCGACCATACAAAAATGAAAAGGGTTGGCGTCTATTGCCAGCCCTTTTTGTTTTTGTTCGGTTGAGAGAGGATTCGAAGCGGAGCGAGCGCTGACTAAATGTCAGATAAGCGGCCAGGGATGGCCGCGTCAGCGAGCGCAGGGGAGCCGACGCAGGTTTGGACAGGAGGTTCAAACCGTAGTGGGCGAATCCTCTCGCTCCGACCATACGAATGCAAAAGGGTTGGCGATCTTTGCCGACCCTTTTTTCATTTGTACATTCAAGAGAGGATTCGAAGCGGAGCGAGCGCCGGCTGAAAGTCAGATTTACAATCATCTCCGCGAATGGCAGAATTGCTTTGAAACTTTTCATGGAGTTTTTATGCAACGGGAAGAAGCGATCAAACGACTGGCAGAAAATCTGGCCGAATTGCGGAATCAATTTGATGTGGTTGATTTGTCCATCTTCGGTTCGGTGGCGCGAAACCAGGCCGCCCTGGGTAGCGATATTGATGTGCTGGTCGATTTCGCCAAGGCTCCCGGCTTGTTGCGTTTTGTGGAACTGAAGGATCATCTTGAATTCCTGCTCGGGGTCCCGGTCGACCTGGTAACCCGCAAGGGCCTCAAAAAGCAATTGCGTGATTCAATTCTCTCCGAGGCTGTCCGTGTCTGTTAGAAGTTGGCAATTGAGAATTGAAGATATCCACAAATCGATCCGAAATATCCGCAGCTACACCGCTGGCATGAGCTATCCAGCCTGGTGTGCAGATCTGAAAACCATCGATGCTGTTGTTCGCAACTTTGAAATCATTGGTGAAGCCGCCAATCATATTCCCGCAGAAATTCAATCCCAATTTCCAGATATCCCTGGCAACAAATGAAAGGGATTCGCAACATTCTGATCCATGAATATTTCGGAGGGGATGAAGAGGTTATCTGGGAGACCATTCAAAACGATCTTTCCAAACTTCAGGAAAAACTCAACCGATTGCTGGAACAAGACAGTTAAGTTACCAATTTTTTATTTGATTCAGATGTACAGTCTGGTAACACACCTGCTTTGGATCCAGGGGGGCGGAGGGGAGCCGACGCCGGTTTGGTCTGGTGTGCTAACTTATTCCAGATCTTTACCAAACCAGAACGATCTTCTAATTCGGCTCGCACAAGTGTCGGGAAACCTTACACAATCGATATCTTTTTTTGCTGTATTTCAATAAGTTATCGTATTAATTCACATAAATTACAGGGCATTATTCTTGCTTATATTTTGATGCGAACTGCACAAAATTCAGTCTCAAATTTGCTATCCATATTTATTCCCAAGTGCCTGAGAGGGTCAGAATCATTTTTTTTTGCTGTCGGTTAATCAAAGCAAAAGAAAGGAGGAGCCCATGAAGCATGTGAGAATTCTTCTGGTTGTTTTCGGTCTGGTGCTGTTTTTCACAGGTTCGGCACTTGCATTCTCCCTGACCGAGGACTTTTCCGGAGCCACCATCAACCAGTCCAACCTGACCACAACCTCGGGGATGAATCAGTGGAATGACCTGGTCCGTTGGCAGATCCAAAACACGGGTGGGAACCCAGGCGCCTGGGCACAACAAACACCCCGGCCTGACTCTGGTCCTGAGGAAAGCTTATTGTTTTACGGATTCGATGCGACAGGGCTCGGGGCCGGGACAGCGTTCTCCCTGGATTTCGATTTTATCAACGAGAGCGGCAGCTTCAACGGCAAGGTCTACGTTGGTGGCTTGTCTGGTACGGAAAAGATTTCCCCGTTCGCGCCCTGGCCTGACCTCAGCAGCACCACTTTCACCAGTGCCGTGCTGAGCACCAATGTGAACTCTTGGACTGCTTTTTCCACTCTGACCGGGTTTGTCGACGCTGATTACGAAGTGCTCTATATCGCCTTCCAGATGGGTGGCCGGGACCAACTTCGCGGTATCGATAATGTCAATCTCCAGGTCGGTGCGCCCGTACCGGAACCAGCAACTTTCCTTCTCCTCGGCGGCGGCCTGTTGGGACTTGTCTGGTTTGCTCGGAAGCGGTAGAAATCATTATCAGATTTCATTTATTTCCATATTCCATTCTGCAATCAAACCCACGGAATCCTTTTCGTGGGTTTTTCTTTGCCTGAGATGTCATAAGCTGTTGCCGGGGCCCTTCCCTGCAGACCGAGTCAACTGGTGAATATGGTCCCAGCCTCTTCTCCAACGCCCTGATCTCATTCGCGACACTCCATAGGAGGTGACGGGGACATCCCCTATTTCCTAATTCCTTTCTCCGCGTGTTTTCCCTTCAGCCTCACATCATCCTGGCAATTTCCTTAGCAATTGCAGTCGCAGACCTTTCCAGAATATCGTCGGGGCTCTGGGGTTCCAGCAGCCCTTTGCCTATGGCCATTTTATTGACCGTGATAACTTCCGCGACAACCTGATTCGAGGATGTTTCAACAAGACGAGTGCGCACGATGCACAGGCCGATATCCCCTCCTGAGGGGGGCGGCGGGCCATAATGAAGCTGATAAGGTTTTGGATAAATTTTAACTTTGTATTCCAGTATCTCGGTCTGCACCAGCAATGATTTATTGCCGGCTTGGCGGGAATCTGGCAGTTGCAGGTCATTCGCGGCGAACTGCTCTCTGAGAAACGCGGTCAGCAATGACAGGATATCCTCGCTGACGGCTCTCCCGGTTGCGTTGGCGACCGGCTGAATCTCAAAATGGTTGAAATCGTTGAGGTCCACATGCCTGGATTTCCAGGTAATCGATTCAGATGTGGAGGTGCAGCCGGACAGGCAGGACAGGAATAGTAATAGGACAATACTCGCTCGCAACATCGGGTCCACCTTGACTATCAATAGCGAACTTGCCTTGCGCATGCCAAACCGGAATACACCGGGAAGATGCGGCCTTGACTAACAGGATAGCGTTTGCACCTGGTTTCGCAATCCAGGGTCTCGCCCATTTTGGGGGAATCGGTAAAACCACTGAACAACCCTCTTCACAGCAGCGGACCTGATCATGCTATACTGACTTCCGGAAACCGGTGCTAATCTTCAAAAATACAAGGAGAAGAGGGATCAGCAATGCAAAATCAATTTGAAAACTACGCAGGCGGCAGAGTCATTGCCACCACCAACACATTCTTTCAGAAGGTCTATCTGTGGATGACGGCCGGGCTCGCAGTCACGGCCCTGGCCTCTTACCTGATGTTGTCCAGCCAGTCGGCGCTGCAGTATATTTTAGGCAATCGGATGGTATTTTTCGTTCTGATCTTCGCCGAACTGGGCCTGGTGATCGCCATGTCCGCCGCGATCAATCGAATCAGCGCCGCGACTGCGACCCTGATGTTCCTGGGTTACTCGGCGCTGAACGGGGTGACGTTCGCGGCGATATTCCTGGTCTACACGCGCAGTTCCATTGCCAGCGCCTTCCTGGTGACGGCCGGGACCTTTGCCGCCATGAGTGTTTACGGTTACGTGACCAAACGGGACCTGACCGGCTTCGGCAGCTTTCTGTTCATGGGCCTGATCGGGATCATTATCGCCTCGGTGGTGAACATGTTCCTGCACAGTGCAATGATCTACTGGATCACCAGCTATATCGGTGTCTTCATTTTCGTCGGGCTGACGGCGTACGACACCCAGAAAATCAAGCAGATCGGCCAGGCGGGATTCGCCAACGAGCAGGTCCAGCACAAGGCGGCCATTCTTGGCGCCCTGCGCCTCTACCTCGATTTCATCAACCTGTTCCTGATGCTGCTGCGGGTCATGGGCAACCGGCGCTAGGTCAAAAAAGGGTGAGGCGACGCCTCACCCTTTTCAGTCGTTGGGAGGGGAAAAATCCCACCTGCTGCTCTGAATCAACCTTTCGGTGAAGAAACCACAAAGACCGGGCAGAGGGAGCGATGGATCACCTTGTCGGTGATATTACCGATAAAGAAATGCTCGACCATTCTTCAGTTATGGATCCCCATAACACGCCTGTGGCAAATTTATTCCCCACTCATTTTCATCAAGGAGATGACCATGAAGAAACTTGTGTTGATTCCCCTGCTGCTCGTTCTGCTGGCAGGCTGCGAGAGCGCGCAGCAGAAAGCCTATGACCTGAAAGCCGACACGATCGGCACCCATCGTATCGTGGACGTCTATACCGAGGCGGGCACCAAGGTCGCCACGATCGAAGACAAAAGCATGAGGTTCGAGATGGTCGGGGAAAGATCGGTTCGTTTGTGGTTGGGGGACAAAAACCAGAAGGTCATGATCGGCAATCTGGGGTTCATCATTCGCGATCAATGATATACTGGAACAGCTTAAAGTAGGGGCTGCTTGTTCCTGATCATCTTTCAGAAAGATTCTGTGCCATGAATCAAACGGAACGTCGCAACCATGATCGTACCAGCTGCAACCGGGCCGCGAGCTGCAAATTGAAACATCTTGGCAGCGGCGAGGAGTACCGGGCCGACATTGTGGACCTCAGCATCAAGGGATTGCGCCTGAAATTTCCGTCCGAGAACGACATCAACCAGGTGACGGACAACCCCGGAAATCTTCAGATCCTCGAAAGCACCATTGAAAAATCGAAGATCGACCCAGCCGGGAGAACGGTGATTGTCATCTGGCAGGAAAGTCTCGAATTGGGCTGCAGTTTCGTCGATTGAGCGACTCACTTCATACAGCAGATATCGACAAGAGCTCTGGCCTGAAGGCGGCATGCCGTTTTCACAGTTTTTTGAGAAAATTGCTAATTTCTATTGGTATTTTCTGTCAGTTCTTAATATCCTGATGGATCAAAATCACCACGCTGCCAAACGCCAACGGCCTGCACTGCACCATCATCAACAGTTCTCGTGCCGGCAACACGGGGAAATATCCTAACTCAGGGAGGGATCATGTTCGGACTCGATACAGGCGGAGTGTACTTCACCCTCATTATTCTGGTCGCTTTTTTACTCCCCTTTTTCATCAATGCCTCTCTGGCTAAAAGCAGGGGACAGAGCGTCGCGCTGATGCTGCTATTGACCTTGATCCTCTCATGGATTGTCACCATAATCCTGTTCTTCATGCCCAGGACCGACTTTAAACAAACCTAGACATCCGGTTGTAAACCGTTCAGCGCGAATAACAAGAGGCCTCGACGCATCATGCGCCGAGGCCTCTTGTGTTACCTGCCGGCGGGAGAAACTACTGGTTCAGCTGTGGCGCCAGTGGCTGTTCGGTCGGTTGCATATCGCTGACTTTCTTTTCCATCAGCGCAAAAAGCCCGTCGTAGCCATCCTTACGAATAATCTCACCATAGCTTGAGCGATAGTTGCGGATCAGGCTGACACCATCGATGACCACGTCGAAAACTTCCCAGGAACCATTTTCGAAAATCATCTTGTATTGGACCGGTATTTCCAGATCAGCAGAAACAAACTTGGTATCGATGATCGCCTTGTCCCCCTTGACCCGCTGCTTCAGATACTGGACAGTCCCGCCGGAATAGTCATTGATCCGGTTCAGGTAGGTCCCTTCCAGAACCTTGACGAAAAGATCCGTAAATTTCTTCCGTTGCTCTTCGCTGGCGCTGTTCCAGTATTCCCCGAGAGTCCGCCGAGCCATGGACGACATATTGAGATACTTCTGAACCATGCCGCTGACCTGGGTTCTTTTTTCCGCCGCGGTCAAATCGGGTTTCTGAAGCACGCTCAACACCGAATTCACCATCTCTTCAACCTGCTGTTGCGGCTCCGGCATCCCCCAGGCGGGGGCCAAAAGCAGCAGTAACAGCATTCCTCCAAAAATAATCGTTTTCATGGTTATATCCCCAGCCATCTAAGTGGATTTACGATATCGAAGTCAAAATCGGTACCATCAAAGATATTCAACATATCGACAGTATAATCACTTCTCCCGACCATTGCCATCCTGCGCTGTACATAAGCGGCCCGGATAAACAGGTAAGGATCGAGAGCGTCCCGGATGACCCCTTCGTAGGTATCGGGGTCGAGGGAGAGCCAGTTGATCGTTTTAAAGGTCTGCACCCCCAGATATTCGACAGTTCCAAGATCAGCATATTTTGCCGGATCAAAAAATGAATCGACCACACTCCCGGTGGCATCGCGCAGACTGCTCGGACCGACAATCGGCAGCACCAGATAAAATCCGTGCCCGATTCCATAGTATCCCATTGTCAGGCCGAAATCCTTATCTCTTCTTTTGATCCCGGCAATCGAATCGGCCGGATCGAACAACCCGCCGATACCCAGGGTTGAATTCACGATAAAACGGTAGAGTTCGTTGCCGAAGTCTTTAAATTTAAATTGCAACAGGGCATTGGCGACACGGATCGGCGCAGCCAGGTTGGAAAAAAAATTCTTGACGGAGGTCCGCGCCGGTTTCGGTACGGTGTAACGATAACCTCTGGCCACCGGCTTAACCAGGTAGAAATAAAGTTTGTCGTTGAACCAGAAAACTCCGCGATTCCAACCTTCCAACGGATCGGGAATCAGTTTTTCTTGATGTCCGTTCGGCCCCAAGAAATCACGATCAAAAGCTTCGGCAAAATCCTTATCGAAGCTGTCAGTCTGACTCCCCTCGAGATTCGCTTTTCCGGTAACACGACTCTCCGCGGCAACGAGCGGCGTTGCGAAAACAGTGGAGAATAGCAGGAAAATGACCAGGAACCGAAGGAGCACCGGGACCCTCCCCCATTGAATCGGGTTCAGCGTCTCGAACCTGATACCGGATATATTTTCTTTAATTTCCAACTTTCTCACCGTCCTATTACAAAACAATCAAAATCAACTATATATGATAATAACTATATATTGCTATACTTTTTTTCGGCGACCAACAAATACGGAGCCTGCGCCAAATTAATAACCGTCATTTGTAGTGTCTGAAAACGGTTTTCGTCAAGCCCGGCAAAAAATCCGCTGACCGCGTCCCCCTCATCTGCTCCTCCGGGATGTCCGACATAAACGACAACCACCAGACGCCCGCCGGCTGCAAGCAGGCGGGAGGCCTGCTCAAGGGCTAGCAGGGTTGACTCGGTCCGGGTTATGAGCCGAGTATCACCACCCGGCAAATAACCGAGATTGGCAATGATTGCCCGAGGTGAATCGCTAAGATAGGCCTCCAGATGTTCATGTCCCGCGGCAATCAGATCGACACCGCTCTGCCGCGGCAAAGGAGGTTCAGCGCAGCGATGCAAACGCGGGAAAAAACCTGCCTCCTGCAACCGACTCCGGGACGTCTCAAGTGCTGCGGACTGGACATCGAATGCCACGACCTGGCCGGTCTCACCGACCTGGCGAGCCAAAAACAGCGTATCATAGCCATTGCCGGCGGTCAGATCAATTGCCAGATCGCCTGGGCCGATAATGTCGGAAATGAGTTCGTGCCCCCAGGAGACGATCCTGGTCAAGGCTCTTTTCACGAGTGCGTAACCCGCAACTTGGCATCGATCAATTGGCGATGTGACAAACCGATCAAGGACCCGAGTTGTCGCATCAAAGCGTCTTCGTAACGATCGAGCCGACCATCGGCGTAAACCAGTTGCCAGATTGCTTCAATAATTCGTTCTTTTTCGGGTTGCGAAAAACTCCAGTTGATTTCCTGGGTGAATTGATGCAGATCGCTGCTGTTCTCACGGGCTTGCTGCGCCAACGCCAACAGTTCGCTCAGAAATCCCTCGTCAACCTGAAAATGCTTTTTGAGCAGAGAACCGATCAGCTCTTGTTCGGCGGGGTGAAATTCGCCGTCGGCATAAGCGACCTCAAGCAGAAGTACGGCCGCAGCCAGAGGAACCTTATCCACCGCATCAGCCGCATTTCGATCTTCCGGCGCAGAAAAAACCTGCATCAATCGTTTCAGCATAGGCGTTTATCCCCAGCTCTCACTTGCAGTAACGGAGCACCCGAGCTTTTTCCAGGGTGACAAGACCGCCTTGCAGCATTTCGTCGAGGGTCGGCATGATTTTCTGAAATTTTTCTTCACTATCGACAACTTCAATCACCAGCGGTAAATCCTGCGACAAAGACAACAGGTGATCGGTATGAAGCACCGAACTGGCGCCGAATCCGGAGACCCCTCTTAAAACGGTCGCCCCGGCAAACCCTTCGCGGCGGAACAAATCCACCAGCGCCTGATGGAGAGGCTGATGATGCCAGCGGTCCGATTCACCGATGAAAATCCGCATCAGGGTTTTTTCCCCGATTAGACACTGAGTCATGATATCCTCTTTTCGCTAGAGCTGTTTTGCCAGCGCCACCCCCAGCAGGGCGAACATCAGACAAAGAACGACATTCAAAACGATGTTGGCAGACGCCTGCCAATAGCTGCCCTCCTCCAGCAAGCGGAGCGTTTCATAGGAAAAGGTTGAAAAAGTCGTAAACCCCCCCATAAAACCGGTCGTTAGCCCCACGCGCACATCGGGAGGCAACATGGTACTGCGCATCCCGAAAGTCATCAGAAAAGCAAGCAGTAATGAGCCGACAACATTAACCAGCATGGTTCCGTAGGGAAGATTGCGACCCAGGATCTGATAGGTCAGACCAGACACCAGAAATCTTGAAACGCAGCCCAATCCACCAAAAATACCGATATACAAAATTTGCATTTTCTCATCCACATCAGCGAAAAATTGTGACTCCTATCTCAGCCATTATTATGAACCCTGGTCATGCTGTCAAATCATGAATTTCTGCGAGAATACCCCGCTGATTGTCATTTACCAAGAAGATTGACAAAAGTGGACGGATTCCGTAGCTTCTTGGCATCTATCGACTATAAAAGGAATGACTATGAATTTCCGATTTCTGCTACTACCGATGATTGTTCTGCTGCTATCGGCCTGCAGCGCGAATAAACCTCCACGGCTTTCTGCCGAAAAGTATTTCCAGGAAGGAGAGAGCTACTTTGAAAACGGACTGTATGAAGATGCTATCGCGTCCTGGGAAAAGGTGCGCGACAGTTACTATTCCCCGGAATTGAATAAATTGGCTGAATTGAAGATTGCCGAAACCTATTATGTTTCCCAACGCTACCTGGAAGCTTCGACGGCGTATGCGGATTTTCTAAAACATCATCCGAATGACCGCCGAACAGCAACGGTTATGTATCGGCTCGGACTGAGCTACTATCAGCAGATTCTGTCGGCTGACCGTGACCAGACCAACACCGAAAATGCTCTGCGGATATTCAAAGAATTCCGTCAACGCTTTCCGGAAAACCCGCAAACTGCAGTCATCGACGATCTTATCCAGCGTTGTCTGAACCGGCTGGCCGAGCACGAGGTTTATGTCGGTTGGTTCTACCAGCGTACCGAAAAATACCAGGCAGCGATCAAGCGGCTGGAACAAGCCCTGGAAAAATACCCGAACTTTCCGGCCCGGGATGAAGCTTACTTCTATCTTGGCCGTTCCTATCTGAAAATCGGTGAAAAAGCCAAAGGAAAACAGAACCTGCAACAATTGCTCGATCAGTTTCCGGGCAGTGAATATCGGGACGACGCTCAAAAGTTGCTCGCCGAAGATTAATAAATATTTTATCTCGGGGCAGCGTTTCAATGCAGCTGCTCTGCTATCGGAATCGGATTACACTCAGAACATTTGTCAATTACCAGAAATGATAAATACATCTTTATGATTTTCTTTTCCCTTGACTTGATTGTATACAGCATTATATAAAAACGCTGTTCTCCTTTTATATTGAACGGTCTGATCTGCGGGTTTTTCAGCATCTGAAAACGCCCCCCTGATTAGACAGTTTTTTGTATTTTTTCAAATAGTTAACATAGAGAGAGATTCCCTACGCGCTGTTCTAACAGCACTTTTTAGGCAGGTGCCCCCGCACCTACTGATCCATCTAGAGGAGGAGAGAGAATGTCCGAATTCGGTACACTGGAAAGCCGCGTACGTCGCAAGTCCCTGCTCAGCAAGGTGATGAAGGCTGAAGACACCATCAAGTTCTTCAAGCCCGGGCAGAACCTGGCTTGGTCCGGCTTCACCCCGGCCGGCTACCCCAAGGAAGTACCTATTGCCCTGGCCGATTACGTTGAAGCCAACAACCTGCAGGGCAAATGGAAGTTCAACCTGTTCATCGGCGCCTCGGTCGGCGCCGAAACCGAGGACCGCTGGGCGACTCTCGACATGATCGATCGCCGCTGGCCCTACCAGACCGGCAAGAACATCGCCAAGGGGATCAACGCCGGTCGCATCCGCATGGGCGACAAACACCTCGGCCATTTTTCCCAGGATATCGCTTACGGTTTCTACACCGAGAACGGCCGCTATGACGTCGGCATCTTCGAAGTCTCCGCTATCACCGAAGACTGCGGTCTGGCCCTGACCACCTCCTGCGGCATCGTTGCCGACGCGATCAACCTGTGTGACAAGATCATCATTGAGGTCAATACCGGACAGCCTTCCTTCGAAGGAATGCACGACATTCATATGCAGCAGAAGCCGCCGCACCGTGCGCCGTTCCTGATCACCGAAGCGCACACCCGCATCGGTACCCCCTACGTCCCCTGCGATCCGGACAAGATCGTCGCCGTGGTTGAATCGAAGCGCCGCGACAAAGGCCGCGCCTTTGCCGAAATGGACGACACCTCTGAAGCAATCGCCGGCCACATCATGGAGTTCTTCCAGCACGAAGTGAAGAAAGGTCGCCTGCCGGAGAATCTGCTGCCGCTGCAGTCGGGTGTCGGCTCCATCGCCAACGCGGTGGTCGGCGGGCTGGCCAAAGGCCCGTTCCACAACCTGTCGGTCTACACTGAAGTCCTTCAGGACACCATGCTCGACTTTTTCGACGGCGGCAACCTGAAATATGCCTCCGCCTGTTCCCTGTCCCTATCGGAAAGTCCTGGTTTCCCCCGTTTCTTCGACAACTGGGACAAATATTTTGACAAAATCGTGCTGCGCCCGCTCTCGATCTCGAATGCTCCCGAACCGATCCGTCGTCTCGGTTGTATTGCTATGAACACCCCGGTCGAGTTCGATATTTACGGTCATGCCAATTCGACCCTGGTCGGCGGTACCCGGATGATCAACGGCCTCGGCGGTTCCGGCGACTACCTGCGCAACGGCTACCTGAAGATCATGCACTCGCCGTCGGTCCGGCCGAGCAAAACCGACCCACTCGGCATCACCTGTGTCGTGCCGAAGGCCCCGCATATTGACCACACCGAGCATGATCTCGACGTATTGGTCACCGAGCAGGGTCTGGCCGACATGCGCGGCGTTGCGCCGAAGGAGCGCGCCAAGCTGATCATCGAAAAGTGCGCGCACCCCGAGTACCGGCCGATCCTCACCGAGTACTTGGAAATGTCCTCCAAGCAGTGCCTGGAAAAAGGGATCGGTCACGAACCACAACTGTTCGACCGCGCATTCAAGATGCAGCTGAATATGGCGGCCAATGGCACCATGCGCATTAAAAACTGGGATATCAATATCGATCTCTGCGAATAAATACCGTCCACAATGTTGTAATAAAATCGCCCCGCCGGATTTCCGGTGGGGCTTTTTTTGCTACAGAAGACAGGGATCAGGATCGAGATTCGAGATTCGAGGCCAAAGGCACTACAAGTGTCAGCTGTGCTGGAGATACAAGGCGCTGTAGGGATTTCCCCGCAGACGTAGCCCAAGCTACGTCGAGGAGGGAATGCGAGTGCCAACGCCGGAGATGGGGTGCAGATGGCGCTCGCCCTTCGCATTTACCACCGCCGAAACTACGAGCGTCAGCTGTGCCCCAGATCCTAGGCGGCGCGATGGATTTCCCCGCAGGCGTAGCCCAAGCTACGTCGAGGAGGGAATGCGAGTGCCAACGCCGGAGATGGGGTGCAGATGGCGCTCGCCCCTCTTATTGGACCAGTTCGCGCATGTAAATCAAATGCTGATTTCCTTTGTAAATCCCGAAGGTAACGCGCGCCTGGGTTTCGTCCCCACTGCCGTCGCCATTCCAGTCGTATAACAACCAAGGGTAGTCGGCGGTAATGTTACTGCGCACTTCGACAGTTCCCGTATTCCCGGCGCCCGGCGCGCTGAAAAACAGTCCGGCGTCACCGTTGCTGAACGGCGATGAAGTCAGCGTTGCCGATGTGGTCCCACCCCCCAGAGGCATGGCGGTATCCCCGCTGGCCCAGGTGGCGCCGCCATCCGAACTCAGTTGCAGATGATTTGTTGTCGTCAGCGCGGTGCACCCATCAGCGTTGTTCACCGCGAATCCGCTGCCGGTAAAATACTCAGCGGCCAGGGGGGTTGGCAAATCGAGCAGCTCGGAACCGTAAGCGTTCTGCAGCAGCAGCCGTCCGAAGCGCAGTTCCGTGCCGGTAATAGTATTGATAGTAAAGCCGTTACAGACGCCGTCATTCTCGGGATCGTAACAGACATTATCGGAATCGGTCAGATCTCCCGCAGTAAAATTCAGGTCAACATCTGCATCGAAGGGAGCTTCCGGAGAGGCCGGTTTACTGTAAGTCAGTTGCTCTCCATTGATGGTCACCGTTGCGGCGCCGTCGCTGTCGCCGGTTCCGTTCCAGGTGACGCTACCTGCGGTCGTGATCGAAAGTCCCGCGGCAGTTGCCGCGTTATTCACGTAGCTGTGCCCGGAAAGATCCGAGTTCTGTTTCCAGTAACTTCCACCATAATTGGACGTCGTATCGCCGCCGGCATTTATGGCCGTCAGGGTGAGTTCGGGCGCGAACGGGTAAAGGTAACTGATGGGCTGATCCAGGTAGGTGAAACTGCTGTTACAGGCCTGATCGAACATCGGAGTGTTACTGGTGATAGTGAATCGCGCCGGGATAAAACGCCCGAAGCCGCTGCTGCCGGTCACCTGGACCACGGCAGCACTGCCGACGGAACAGCCAAATTTCCCCCCGGAAGCCGAATTGGAAAAACTACTTATACAGTCGTCGGGCTGATCCACGCTGGTGAAATCAGCATCGTACACCGCATTCTGCTCCAGACCGAAATGACCGACCTCGCTGTAGCTGAAAGCGGAGCCCGTCGCCGTTCCGGTCGCTGCCGAAGCCGCGCCGAAACTGCCGCTCAAATCACCGGCATTCGGAGTTCCGGTCACTTTGGTGTTGTCGAGGAGTGGGGTTCCATCATAACCCGCCACCGAACTGGCGGTCAGATTGAAAGGCGTGCCAGGATTAGATGCTGTGCCGGCCTTGAAAGTGAATACGCCAGTGGTGGTGGTATTGGTGGCGTCCGTGGAGGTCACCGTAAACACCTGCGGCCGGATCGCGAAATTATCCGTCGAACAGGCCGGTGACGAGGCGGCGACCGTGGCGCGGACCCTGACATTACGCGCCGCATTCGGGTAATTGAACGACAGGGTCTTGCGCCCGGCGTCGCCGGCAATAAAGGTGATATCGGTGGCCGTATTCAGTCCCGCCCCACTCGGACAGGCGGAACTCGATGTATCGACCAGATCGACCGCTACAGTGCCGGTATAGCCCGTATTGATTGTCGTGGAGTCGAGCATCGCCAGCACATCAATATCGAAAGGAACGCCAGCAAGCTTGGTATAGATGGGGGTTTGCGGATCGGCGCCGGACTCTACCGCATCGAAGGCACAGGAGGCGGAGGCAAAATCGAGATTGCAGGTCTCGCTGGCGCCATTGAAACAACGGGTCGCGGTCGTCGGGGTGGGGGACACACTGTTGGTCCCGAGAGTAATGGTGCCGGGCGTTCCCCAACTCAGTCGCCGGGAGGCGATGCCGCCGCTGAAAGTGAAGGTGTTGCCGCCGACCCAACCGGAAGGTGACAGATTGACAGTCACGTTGCCGGGGTAAAGGGTCGTGCAATCGGCATCCAGACAGGCCTTGATCGTAACCCGCTCCGGCGTACAAATCGAACCGGCGCCGTCATGCTCGATCCGAAGATGGTCGAAGGTACCGGAACAGGCGCGGCCCAGGGTCATGTCGGCGACCACTTCCTCGGGGCTCAGTTCAAAACTGTACAACTTCACCTCATCGATCATGCCGTGAAAATTTCTTCCAGAGATGATGCTACACGCGGCACCAGTTGCCACGTCGCCACCAATATAGAAATTGCAATTATTGACCGCCAGCGTTCCCTGCCAGTTATTGGTGTTACTATCCAAAACGCCGTTGATGTAGATGCGTTGCCTGCGAACCCCGGGCGAAGAATCGAAGGTTATGGCAACATGCGTCCACTGGTTAAGCGGAATCGTCGTGGCCGAGGTCAGGGTCGAGGCTTGCCACCACCAGTAGAGTTTACCGGTACTGTTGATGTGAAACTCGTAGTTTACATCGTTGGAAAGGATCGAATAAAGTTCGCTGGGGTAAGCCGTCGGATAGATCCAGGCCGAGGCTGACAGCTGGGTGGTGTAGTCAAAGAGCGGGCTGTCGGCAACCTCGACAATGGCGCGCCCGTCAAACGAGGCCGCGTTGCAGAAACCGCCGACAACCGAGGGGTGCTCGGAACTGATGGTCGGGGTCGGATCAACGACGTTGGTGGTGGTCGGTGGATTGCTGGTCAACCGGCGGCCATGCAAAGCCGTACCGCCACTGTCGATCACTTCGCCGGCCGCGCCGGTCCAGGAACCGGACGGTTCGTCCATACGGAAATGGGTGACCGCGCTGGCCAGGACCAGAATGGATGCACTGGCCGATGTGGCTCCGGGCGAGGTCACGGTATTGGTCAGGGCCCCCTGCTGAGACAACGACACAGCCAGGGTAAGTTGCGCGCTGCCTGACGCTGGCAAACTGGGAATCGTCCAGGTTACCGTTTGCCCGGCAATAGCCACCGATCCCAATGTTGCCACATGGGTCACGTAACCCATTCCGGCCGGCAGGTTATCGGTGATGGCCACGTCGGTGAGCGGATCGATATAAGGGTTGGTGGCGGTGATGGTGAAGGTTACCACGTCGCCGACCACAGCCGCGGCGGCGCTGGCGGATTTGCCGAGAACGGGCGCCGGAGCTACCAGCGTGTAATACTCCCCGCTAAAATCTCCATTGCCGGCCCCCGCGCCGCCGAGCGGGACACTCGAGGTGTTAATAATGGAATCGTCATCCACCAGGTTGAGACCCAGGGTGCCGGTACTGGAAGTGCCGGTATCCGCCGTAACCGTCCAGCTTGCGCCACTGCCGGTCACCGAGGTGATCCTGCTGCCGGTTGCCCCACCGGCTTCCGCCAGCGCAAAATCGGAACTGTCCACGCCGGTAACGCCGTCACTGAAATTCACCGTCCACGAGACCGAAGTGTTCGCGGTCGTCGGGTCGAAACTGGTGCGGGTTATTGATGTCACCGAGGGACTCGGGTTCTGGACGATCACCGCACCGGCTCGACTGAAGGTCGGGCTGGCGCCGCTGTTGCAGTTGCTGTTCCGGTAGGCAATAAAATAGATATTGTAGGTCCCCGGCGTAGTCGGTGCGATGATATCGAAGGTTTCGTTGTAGGTGCCGGAAGAATTGTGATTAGGATGATTCTCACAGGTGGTCCCCCCCGGCGGCGTGGTGTCAATGAGCCACGCCGTTGACCCCCAGTTGTCGTTTTGACCCCACCCGGTCGTAGTGACATTGACGGTGGCACTGATTGTTGCCGAGGGAGCAACCGAAACCGAAGCCCCGCCGTCCAGAGTGACGGAATTAATGGTTCTGCCGGCCCGGCTTTCGGCAGGAATAAGAACTGCCGTCAGGATCAGGCTCAAGATCAATAAGTGGCGCTTGATACCGGTCATTGGGCGATACCTCGGGCAATTCTGATTCCTGTATTCCAGTCAATCATCAAAAAGCCACCTTCATCTGGACTTGCCGCGAAATATAATCCGGGGAGCCGTAGCTGCCGTAAACCGCTGTCGCATTTATCTGGAACACGGAAATCGTGGTAGTCCCCTCGGTGAAAGGTGGAAAATTGGCGCAAGTGACCGTGACGTTAAAATTGTCGAGGGTGAAACTGCCGTTACAGGAAGCTCCGGCGCCGGCCTGAGCAGCCCCCCATTCCGCTCCGCTGCGCGCCGCCTGATAGGCGCGCGCGCCCTGCAGAGCAAAAACCCCGGTCGAACTCTGCACGCCGCTCAGGCGCATCATCACCACCCCGAGCAGCGCCAGCACCACCAGGATGAAGATCGCCTGGACCAGGGTAAACCCGGCCTGGTTCTTATCAAGAAGTAATTTTTTCATGGCGCGTTCAAGACATGAATCTGATGTAGTAAGGTGATCGTCTCCCCCGCCTCACTCAGGGTCAACTGGAGGGTGACCAGCCCGGCCCGTTGTCCGACACCGGGATTGTAGCTGAACTGGCAACCGCTGACGCCGCCTGTCACCCGTGCCGGGGCTATGCCAGGTGGTGGCGTCGGCTGATTGATCAAAATGCCATACCCGGCATAACGGTTCAATACTTCCGGCGTCCCTTCGCAGGCGTAGGTGACCGGCTCATCAACAATAAAAAACCGCTGGAAGGGTGAAGCATTGTTAAACTGATAGGCCGGCGAGAGGTCGATATGACTGGCCGTGCTGGTGCCGGCGATCACGGCTCGGTTGAGTGACACCGGGTTGTAGGCATTTCCCAAAGTACCGGCGGCAGAAGTATTGTAGACGACCAGATTCTGACCGATTATCGGCGAAAGCAAAGTTCCGAGCACATCGAAACCGTTGTCCGCCGTTGTGAAATCGAGGATGTCCCCACCGGCAACCGGGTCGAGGTAACGCCGGTAATGACCGCCATCGCTGGTATGCAGCAACTCCAGATACTGGCCGGTCCCATCGATCCGGATGCTGTTCGGCAGCGCCTGGCGAACATCGCGCTGCATTCGTCGCAGGGCCATTTCGGCCTGATCGACCAACCGGGTGCGACGCGCCAGATCGATATAACCGGTGACCGGCTTCATAATTAACTTTCCGCCGAGGGCGGCCAGGATGCCGACGATAACGATCACCACGATCAGTTCGATCAGAGTGAATCCGGATTCGGAATTATGCAGGGAGTAATTCATCACGCCCCCCTCAATAGTTCGCCCGGTAGCCGGTCAGGGTCAGACTCTCCCCGGCCGGATCGGTCACGGTGACAACGATTTGCAGGCCATTTACGGTCGGCGAACCGAAAGACGCAGAAGTCACCGCAACAGTGACGGAATAATTTTCCAGGCCGGTGACGGCATTACCGTTCTGGTCATGGGCGCCGCTGTCGGCCAGGCCGTTGTAGTCCGCCACATTATCGTAATCGGCGCGACCGGTTTCCGGCGGCCCGCCCGGATCGGCAAAGTTTTTCAGGGTGATCTCTTCCATGTAGGCTTCGGCGATCGCCAGCGCCTGATGGCGCAGCACCGGATCGGCGGAGCGGGCGGTGGTGTAGTTCATCACCAGCAGCACGCCGCCGAGGGCGACCGAAATGACGATCATCGCCACGATCAGTTCGATCAGGGTCACACCCTGTTGATTCTGGTAGCGCCGCAGCCGGATCATTGGGCATCCACGTAGCCGGTTTCGGCATACAGGGTAAAGGCTTTCCCGTCGACGGTGAAGGTGACATTCCCGGAGCAACTGGAACAGCGCCCCATGGCATCGAAGATAAAAGAAGTCGTTGGAGCAACGGTTACCCCGGAAAGGGTGGCGGCGGTGACGGGATGGTCGGAAATGGTCGTGAACGCCCCGCTGGTGCAACTGGTCGCATGCTGCTGCAGGGCATAGCTGTTGGCGGTGATGGCAACCTGCACATCGCAGCCGCTGGCGACCGCCAGCTTCTGTGCATAGCGCACCGCCCCCGCGATTTCATCGTAAGCGGCGCGGGTGCGATAATCACTCAGGTTGAAGAATCTCGGCAAGGCGACTGCAGAAACGATGGCCAGCACCACCAGCACCACGACCAGTTCCACCAAAGTGAAACCGGCCACTGAATGAGCAGCGGTTCTGTCCTTCCCGGTATCAAACAACTCACCACTCCGTTGAAAGCAGAAATGGAGCCATACGGCTCCATTTCTGACATAACCAAAGAAATTATATATTTATTGGGGCCTAATTACAATCTGACACATTGACGGTAACCGCACCGGTGGTCCCATTGTAGGTTATTCCGCAGGTCGCGCTGCCACCATTATTGGGTTGGATTGTCACTGCGGTCGGAGTCGTATAATCAGGAGTAAACCCGTCCATCGAGTCCATGGCGGTACCGATTCCGGCAGCAGTGCCCACCGGGACACCGGTGCCCGCATTTACCGTAACACTGGTTCCACTCATGGTTACCGTTGTCGCAGTTGAGTCGCCGTTCACCAGATACTGAGCCCGCGCCAAAGAAACTGCCGAGCGCACTCCGCCAGCCAGACCGTTCACACTTGATTCGCGAGCATCCGCCTGCATGCTGACAAACTTCGGTACCGCCACCGCGGCCAAAATGCCGAGGATAACAATAACCACCACCAGTTCGATCAGGGTAAAACCATTCTGATTCCGCATTTCCCAAGCTCCTTTTACAAGTTAATTTTTACGTTTTCCCAATATAATCGGTTTCAGCCAGCGATAAGGATCCATTGCTTTCAACTTCAGGCCGGAAAGATAGGTGACTGTCTGCGTTCCCTGCTTCTTTTCGGATATAACCGGATAAATCTTAAATCGAATTCTCGGGGTTCCGCTCAACGGGCTGCTGAAATACTGCCGGTTGCGAACCAGGTACACCAGCTGCTTGAGGTCATTATCAAAATACCAGTTGCCAGGTTCAAGATTCCGAGCTTCATTGGCGCCGATCGTACCGAGATAGTTTTTCGGCCGCTCCGCCAGCAGGTCCATCGGATTTTTGTCTACCAGTTGTTCCAACCCTTGCATATCCCCGGCAACAAAATGCGCGGCAAACTGCATGGCCAGGGCACTGCGCATCGATCCGAGATTGTATTCCAGGGTCGACTGTTCCACCTCGACCAGCAACTTGCGGTAATAATCCAGCGCAAAGACCGCCAGCACACTGATGATGGTAATAACAACAATCAGTTCAAACAGTGTGAAACCCCGACAACCGATGCCGGAAGAGGAAAAACTGCCTGATGATCCCTCTTGACGAAAGCTCACTTATTAAGTATTCCTCATTATTTTGTATTAGTCAACCTTAAACTATATAAATACTTAATTTATTTTGCCACGGCCGACAGATTCCACATCGGCAAGAAGACCCCGAGCGCCAGCACCAGCACCATGCCGCCGATGAACACGATCAGGATCGGTTCAATCGCGCTGGAGAGATTCTTAAGATCGTATTCAACCTCCCGTTCATAAAACACCGCCACATCCTCCAGCATGGTGTCGACCGACCCGGTCTCCTCGCCGACCGCCAGCATCTGCAGGACCAGCGGGGTGAACATCCCGGTCTGGGTGGCGCTGCGGGTCAGGGTCTCCCCCCGCTCGACTCCGTTGCGGATCTCCTCGATCTTCTCGCCGACAAACAAGTTGTCGACCGCCCGGGCGGTAAAACCGAGCGCCTGGGTCAACGGCACCCCGGCGCCGTAACTCATGTTGAAAGCCCGCGAGAATCTCACCAGGGTGGAGCGCAGGATGATATCGCCGACCAGCGGAATTTTCAGCTTGCAACGATCCCAGAGATAACGCCCTTTTTCGGTTTTAAGCGCCTGCTTGACCAATGCCACCAGGGCGAAAAAGGCGCCGATCAGCAGCGGCCAGTAATGCAGCATGAAACTGGACAACGCCAGCAGAATCCGGGTCGGCAACGGCAGTTCAGCGCCGACGCTGGCAAAAACTTTCTCGAACGCCGGGATCACGAACAGGCTGATGAAAATGACGGCAAAAATGATTGCGGAGATCACAAAAGTCGGATAGCGCAGCGCCTGCTTAACCCGGTTGATGGTATCTTTCTCGCGTTCGAAATAAACCGACAGCTGGAGAAAGACCTCATCCAGTTTTCCGGTGTTTTCCCCTACCTGGACCAGACGACAGAGCAGCGCCGGGAACACCTTGGTGTGACGGCTCAAAGCGCCGGAAAATTCCTGGCCCGCTTCCAGGTCGTTCACGACTTCGTCGAGCGCCTCGCCGAGAGTCTGATTGCGCGCCGTATCGACCAGGCCGCGCAACGCGCGAGTCAACGGTACCCCGGCACTGGACAGGGTATACATCTGCCGACAGAACAGGATCAGGTCGTCGACCCCGACCTTGGGTTTGCGGCGCAACGAAATCCCTTTGCTGAATATCTGCACCCGGGGTGCGGAGATTTCCGAAATCTTGATCGGAATCGCCTGAGCGGTCTGGAACTGGTCGGCCAGAGCTTCCGCAGACAGGGCTTCCGCCTCCCCTTCGAGCAGCTGCCCATTGGCGTCCCTGACTTTGTAGGCAAAAAACGGCATTGCTGGCAGAACCCTTTATTCGGCAGTGTCCGACGCTTCGGTTGGCGTCGGCAACGGTGGGACTGCGTTCTCGGGAATCGTGGTTTCGTCGACCTGCCCGGCAACTCTTAAAACCTCTTCCATGCTGGTCACCCCGCTTATCGCCAGGAGCAGAGCACTCTCCGCCAGGCTGCGGAAACCGCATTGCTGCTGGGCGACCCGGGCAAATTCGGCGCTGTCGTTGCGCCGCAGGGCATCGGCCAGATCGAAGTTGATCTCCAGCAGCTCAAAGATCCCGATTCGCCCCGAATAACCGGTGTTGTTGCAGGCCGGGCAACCATTCCCGTGGACGAATTCGGTGGACTGTAACGGCAATTCGATCTGCCCGGAATATTTTTCCAACCAGATACGGCTGGCGGCATCCAGCGGATCGGCCTGGCTGCAGCTTTCGCAGACGCGACGTACCAGACGCTGCGCCAGCACTGCCCGCAGCGAACTGGCCACCACATACCCCTCGGCCCCCATCTCAATCAGGCGCAACGCGGTGCTGATCGAATCGTTGGTGTGCAGGGTCGAAAGCACCAGGTGTCCGGTCATGGCGGCGCGCAGGGCGATATCGGTGGTTTCCTTGTCGCGCATCTCGCCGACCATAACGATATCCGGGTCCTGGCGTAGTCCGGCCCGCAGCACCCGGGCAAAATCGAGGCCGATCTTCGGATGTACCTGGACCTGATTGATCCGCGGCAGCCGGTATTCGACCGGGTCCTCGACGGTAATGATCTTCTTTTCTTCCCGGTTCAGTTCATTGAGCCCGGCGTAAAGCGTGGTGGTTTTACCGCTCCCGGTCGGACCGGTCACCAGCAACAGCCCATGGGGGCGATGCAACAGATTGCGAAAGTGGTTCATGATCTCCGGGGGCATACCGATCTGCTCAAGCTTGAGCAGTCCTCCCGATTGGTCGAGCAGGCGCATGACCACCGCTTCGCCATACTGCAGCGGCATGGTGGACAGGCGGATATCGATACTCTTTCCCTTAACGCGAATATTGAAGCGGCCGTCCTGCGGCAGCCGCCGTTCGGAAATATCCAGTCCGCAAACCAGCTTGAGCCGGGATACCAGCGCCGGGGCGATCCGTTTTTCCTTCATCACCTGTTCGTGCAGCATCCCGTCGATCCGCTGGCGGATGCGCAACACCTTTTCATCCGGCTCGATATGGATGTCGGAGGCGCCGACCTGAACGGCATCTTCGAACAGCGAGCGCAGCAAGCGGACCACCGGAGCATCCTCGACATCGGCCTCGGCCAACAGCAGGTCGAGGTTCGTGTCCCCTTGCGCCAGTTCCTCACCCAGCTCCTCGGCAATATTGACGATTTCCTGGGTCCGCCGATAAACGTTATCGAGCGCCTTGAGCAGTTCCGCTTCATTGACAACGGCGATCGACACCTGGGTTTTGAGAATCTTGGTCAACTCGTCGTAGGCATAGATATCGGTCGGATCCGCCATCCCCACCAGCAGTCGGTTCGGCTCCCGGGCCAGGACCATGACCCGGAAGCGGCGGGCGGCGGTTTCCGGCAGCAGCCGGACAATCTCCGGCTGGTAGCTGTAGTGCTTGAGATCGATATAGGGGAGTTTGAGCTGGGTGGCGAGAAATTCATGAAACTGTTGCGAAGTGATGTAGTTCAACTCGATCAGCGTCGCCCCCAGTTTGGCGCCGCTTTTTTTCTGCGTCGCCAGGGCGGTCAGCAGCTGTTCATCGGTAATGACACCGTTTTCAACCAGCAGGTCGCCGATACGAATTTTTTTGCGGGGGGTTGCCGCCTGTTCAGAGGCCATAGGTGATCACTCCTGATACCGATCCGGATTACAAAGCCTGTAACCGGTTACGAATATATGCCGCCAGATCGGGCCGTAATCCCGGGGTTTCCAGCGCCTGCCGATAGGCCTTGCGGGCCGGTTCCGACGCGCCCGACTGCTCCAGCGCGATCGCCAGCCCCATCCACCAGAGCGCTTCACGCGGCCGCACGGCCAGCAACTTCCGATACTGCCCGGCAGCAGCGGCATAGTTGCCGGCTTCCTGCAGCAGGGCGGCCAGCAGCGCGTGGTATTCCAGATCGCCGGCGACCTCGGGAAGCGGCGCGGAACGCATGATCCGGATCGCTTCGCCAAGCTGTTTCTCACTGAGCAGCAACCGGGCTAAAGCCTTGCGCAGTTCCGGGCTGTCCGGCTGTAACCGGAGCCCGGCACGCAGCAGTGTTTCCGCCTCGGTTGATCGCTGCGCCTTGAGGAACAGATCAGCCAGCTGCAGACGGGCTCCCAGCAGCTGCGGATCGAGGGTCAAGGCGCGGGAAAAATTCTGCTCGGCAGTCTGCCGATCACGCTTCTGCAGCCGTTCCAGCCCGGCTCGGAAGGCTTGCACGGCCTGCTCTCCCCGGGACAATTGGGGCACGGGCCTTTTCACTTTTTTTACAGCCGGAGTCACTTTTGGGAGCGGATGCGATTGGGGAACAACAGCTGCGGACGCCACATCCTGCGGTATTCTTTCAAGGTCGAGCAGCAGGCGATCGCCATGAAAGGCGTCGGTCGGCAGCTTCAACTCCTGCAAGCGCACCGCGTTCTTCAACCCGATGACCAGCAGAAGGCCCTGCTGCTCAGGAATCAGGTTGACGGATTTCAGTAAATTTCCTTCCGGCTGCGGGATCTTGATCCCGTCGCCGACCCCGGCGGCCGGAAAGACCAGCTTGATTTGATTTCCGCTGCTCCCGTCCTGCAAAACCCGGTACTCCGGGAGCTGTCCGAACTCCAGCGCCAGGCGTGAAGAGCCGGCCGATTCCAGAATGCCCAGATCGAGCAATTTTGTTCTCCTGGTATCGACTGCCTGGCGAGGCGTTACCTCTGGCCGCGGTTCAACAGCAGTCACAACCGGTTCCGCTGTCGGCTGTGGAGCGGCGGCCGACGGCTCTTTTTCCCCTTGTGCCGGGGTTAGGGCCTGCATCGTCATGGCCGCAGCCGGAACAGTTTTGGCAACAACTTCGGGTTGCGGCTGCGGAACCGGTTTTGTTGCCGGGGGCAGCTGCAGTGCGAACCAGATCGCGCCGATCAGCAGCAACCCGCCACCGGAGATCCAGTGCAAATGCCGGTTTTCAGCAGAACCTTTGACCGGCTTCGGTTCTTCCCCAGAGAGCGACCGGTCACGACTGGTGCCGCGGCGGCTCTCCAGATCGCGAAGCATCTGATTGATCAGGCTCATTGGCACACTTTCAGTATCAGCAGGGTCAGCACCGAGGCGGCCATAATCGTTCCCAGATCGACCATGAAAACAGCCAGTGCCGATCCTTTCGGAACGCTATCGGCGCCACTCGTGTCAACGATGGCCCGGCGAGCGAGTTCCCGGTCGATCTGCCTGACCCCCTTGCCGTAGGCCGCTAACAGCGATTTATGGGCCAGCAGATTGATCAACCGGGGAATGCCCTGACTTGCCGCATAAATCATTTTAATTGCGCCCGGGTGGAACAACTGACCGCCCTGGAAACCGGCGATTTTCAGGCGATGATCGAGATAGCCGGCCAGTTCCTGCTGCTGCAGCGTTGGCAGCCGATAGGAATAGGAAATCCGCTGGCACAACTGGCGCAGTTCCGGTTGCGCCAGGCGCTGTTCGAATTCGGGCTGGGCGAAAAAGAAGATATGCAGCAGTTTCTCCTTTTCCGTTTCCAGGTTGCTCAAGAGTCGCAGCGCCTCAAGACTGCGATGCGGCATGGCCTGGGCTTCATCGATCAGAACCACCAGCGGCCGATCCTCATCACGCAGGCGGATCAACTCTTCCAGAATCCGCTGGCAGAGCTGTTGAACCGTTGCCCCATCCGGGATCGGAAGTTGCAATTCACTGGCAATCGCCTGATAGAGCTCGTGGGTGGTCAACAGAGGATTCGGCAGATAAACCGTGGCGCAGTCATTCTGCAGCAGTTTCAGCAGGTGCCGGCAGAGCAGGGTTTTCCCGGTTCCGACCTCGCCGATGATCCGCACGAATCCTTCTCCGTTGCGCAGCGCCACCAACAGCACATTCAAGGCTTCCTGGTGGCCGCTGTAGCGGTAGAAGAAATCGGTATCCGGGGTCAGGGAAAAAGGCTTTTCCCGTAAACCGAAAAACTGTTCATACATGCGACTGTTTCCGATCCGTTGAAACCATCAGTTGTTCAACCAGGTATGGTTGAATTCCGGTGACATCTTTTCGATCCGCTGCCGCGAAGCCTCCAGACTCTGCGACCAGTCGTCAGGGCTGAGGATCACCTGCGGCCGCAGCAGAATCACCAGTTCGCTCTTGCTCGAACTGGACTTGGTGTGCCGGAACAGGCTGCCGAGCCCGGGGATCTTGCTGAGAATCGGCACCCCGGCCTCGTCCTTTATGGTCTTATCCTGCATCAGCCCGCCGATCATCACCAGCTGCCCACTCTCCGCATGAACGATACTGTCCGACTCGCGCACCGTGCTGTGAGCGACCGGGATCGTCTGGTCGACCCCGAAGACGTTGAACTCCTTGGTCTGATCGACAACCTCGCTGACGGTCGGATGGATATGCAGGGTGATTCCCCCCGTCTTGTCGATCTGTGGTGTCACATCGAGGGCGATACCGGAGAAGAAGGGGGTCAGAGTGATATCGGTGGAATTGTTGGTGGTGGTTCCGGTAGTCGTATCGGTCGAGATGTCGGTGATAAAAAACTCGTCGGAACCGACCTTGATGACCGCTTTCTGGTTGTTGACCGTGGATATCCGCGGACTGGAAAGCACCTGGACATCCCCTTGAGTCTGCAACAGCTCGACAAACGCCTTGAAATCATTGAAGTTCAGCGCCAGGCTGAACAGACCGCCAAAGGCCTGCGACGTCAGCCCGTCCGGCAAGGTCTTCCCCGGCGCCAGATTGCCGGTGTTGCCGGCTGATTCGGAAACCCCCTGGGTGAATATACTGCCGCCGCCATTCTGGCCGATCAGGGCACTGGTGCCGTCCTTGTCCTCCGCCAGGGCTGCCCAGTTGATTCCGGTCTGGAAACCATCGCCGAGGCTCACTTCGATCACCTTGGCCTCAATCACCACCTGTCGTTGCAGATTGTTCTGAATGGTCCGTAGATATTCTTCGACCATCTGCAACTCATCCGGCATGGCCACCACCACAACGACACTGGCCTGCGGCTGCACGACGACCTTACGCCCGCCTTCGGTTCCCACCAGGCTCTGGATGGCGCCACGCAATTCACTCCAGAAATCGGCCACCGAGTCGGTCTCGATCCGGCTGCCGGAAACCGTTCCGCTGGTGGTCTCGGTGGTTTCGCCATTGGTGTTGTCACTGGTTTTGCTTCCCTGGGTAACCTGTCCGGAACTGACCCGGGTCTGCGACATCCCTTTGCGGACCAGATTGAGATAATTGACCTGAAAGGTGCGCGCCTGCAGACCGACCGGCATCACCTGGTAGATATTCCCGGTGCGGAAATAGGGATAGCCGTAAACATTGTGGATCACTTCAAGAACTTCCTCGACCCTGGTGTTTTTCAGATCGATACTGATTTCACCGCTGACATCGGGATGTACCACCATGTTGAATTTGCTCCCCTCGACCAGGCTCATAAAAAATTCCCGCGCCGGAACCTGGCTGGCCGCGATATCAAAACGCGGTTCTTCAGTCGCTTCCGGCTTGGCGAAGTTTTTCCTTGGAGCCGGCAGCAAAGCCGAGCGGATCTCCGGCGGCGGTGGCGGCGCCTTGGGCTCCTGACGAACAGCAGGCTCCTGACGAAATGATTCCTTGATCGGCCCAAGCGGTTCGCCGCCACGCGGCGCCGGCGCACAACCGGCCGACAATAGCATCCCCATCAGAATCAGGGCGAACCAACCCTTGCACACAAACTGCCGTTTCACTGAGTACTCCCTTCCTTGCCGTCCATGCTACCCGCCGGGACCGCTTTTTTCAGGCCGGTCCCGACTCTGGGCACAACCAAGGTGCGTTTGTTCTTCCCCAAAACCACTTTGTTTTTTTCTATCGACTTCACCCGGTAACCGTCGAGATCGTCACCCACCCGGACCGTTCGCCCGTTTAACACCGCCAGCAGCCGCGTATCGGAAATCAGCACGGCCGTCAGTTGCCAGTCCGGCTCCTGCCGCTCGGTCAGCGCTGCCTTGTGCCCCGCGGCTACGGAATGAACGCTCGGTCGCAGCGGGTCATGTAACGTCTCCGCAGCAAAAACCAGGGGCCCGCTGCCAAACAGCAGAAGAAGAAAGATAGTTGGAATGCGCAAGTTAACCACCGATCCATCCTTCGTTCAGACTCAAGGTAAATACTTCCAGGCGCACTTTCGCCTGCGGGTACTCCAGGGTTTCGATTTCCAGCTCATCCCAAACCATCGTCCTCGGCAACTGTTCCAGGGAGTGCAGATATTTGAGAGTGGACAGATAGTCTCCGGCAAATTCCATTCTCAGCCGATGCCGATAGAGACCGGAGGTCAGCTTATTTTCCGCAGCATCCTGATTGAGTTTCAGTTCTTCTGCGGGGAGATTCTCCAGACTGATCAGATGCAATTTATTTTGCCTCTTCAACAGCTCTTTGAGCAGTTCCGGCATTTCCTGAGGAGAGACCAGGTTGACAATTTCCCCAGCCAGCTGTGCACGCAGTTTGTCCAGTTCCGTCTGCAGGACCTGCAGCCGCCGACGATTTTCCTGATCCGGATCAACATTGCGCATCGCCTCAACGATCTGTTCGCGGGTCGCGAGATCTCCCAAATTGGCCTGGACCTGGTTGACTTGCGTCTGCACCAGCTTGCGCCGATTGTCGATGGGCTGCAGAACCAGCAGCTGCCAAATAAAAAACAGAACCACCAGCAGGCAGACAAACAGCATGGTCCGCTCACGAAGCGGGCGCTGCTGGTACCAGCCGACGAGTGTTGTCGGGGAGGAATTATTTTTCATTGCCGCCCCTCCGGAATCGATTCAAGTTTGAAATCGACCTCTCCCGGACGTTCTTTGAGCCGCGCGAGCTTGAGGCTGGAGAATACCTGCCCTTTGAAAACACCCTGCTGCCCCAGATACTGGAGGTAGGCGGGCACCTGCTCGGGGCGTAGGGCGGCTCCGGCAAGCTGAACATTCTGCCCGCTGCCGTCGAGCTGAATCCGTTTGAGCCAGACCCCTTTCTGCACATGTTTTGCCAGTCCTTCGAGGGTTTCGAGAATAATGTCGTTCCCCGCTTTGTTCCGGTCCGCAAAATAACCGAGAAGCTGCTGTTGCCCCTTCAACTGCTGCTCAATATGCTGGATTTTTTCCACCAGCAATTGATTCTTCTTTCGCGGCGGGAACTGTTGTTCCAGCAGGGCAACCTGGGCCGTGCGCTGAGTTTCCTGTTGCTGCAGATCAGCCAACAACTGCTGTCGGGAATGGAGCTGCCAATAACTGAACAGTGCCAGACCGACCAGCAGGACTGAAAATGCGAGCAGATACAGTCCGGATTGCCTGGCTTGCAAGGGTTCCGGCTGGTCGATCAGAACCGCCTGATAGAGATTGATCTCCTGGCGCATCAGGCAACCTCCAGCCGCAAGGCGCCACCGATCGCCAGCAGATGCCGATTCAGTTCCAGTTGCTCACTCCCTTCCGGAACTTTGAGGACGCCGTCAAAATTTAACGACTCAACTCGGGCGGCAAGAAAATCATCCAGATATTTGATCAGCGCCGGAATCTCCCGTTGGGTCTGGGCGACCAGCAGTCGGGAAACGGTTGGCAGGTGAAAGGTACTTTCGCAATAGTCGAAGGATCGCTGGATTTCCAGGACAATGGCGTCAAGCTGTTCGGTCAGCTCCTCGTAGTCCCCTTCGGCATATGGGAGCAGAGCATTCATGCCGATTGAAAATGAGCGGGTCAGGTAAAGGGTTCCCTCCCGGGCGATAACCAGCAGGCCGCCCTTTTCAAGCAGCAGCAATACCGCCACCCCGTGGCTGTCTTCGGCATACAGGTCGGTCAGATTTCGTAAGGCGAATTCAGGGATATCGATGGCGGTGAGCCTGAGGTCGGCATTGCGCACCAGTTCCACTCTGTCCCGCAGCAGCTTTTCCCGTGCGGCGACAACATAGGTCAGCGGTTTCTTGTCACTGCCGTACGGCGCCACATCGTACAGATCAACCACCGCTTCATCGGCCGGATAGTTGAGTACATCACGAATCTGCCAGCGAGTCGCGTCACGTCTTTCCTCAAGTGGCAGGTCCGCCATGTCCACCTGCATCAGCTGATAACTGTCGGCAGAAAGTACCGATACGCAGTTAACCGCCTGCAGCTGCTGCTGTTTGATCAGATGTTCCAGCCCCGTTGGCAGAGAATCCTCTTCATTCGCGACCCAGTGGCATCCCGCTAAAACCGGTGAGCCGTCCTTACCCCTCCTCACGTAGGCCAGGCTGGCTCCCGATTGCTCCTGGCAGATGCCGACCAGACCGCCCGCTCCAATTCTGTTTTTGGTGAAAAAACCCAGGCCGACCTCCTTATGAAATTGTTCAAATTTTTTGTGAACGTTAATATTACATTAAATTTACATTAAGTAAACCTTAATATGCAATAAAAAAAGGGCGGAAATTATCCGCCCTTTTCTCATCGATACTTCTTAACTATCCGGAAGTAAAAAACCTTCGGATCTCCTACAGTTTATCGGCCTGCTCGGAAAGGTAAGAGGCCACCCCCTTGTTGTCGGGAACCATTCCACGGTCACCCTGGTTCCAGCCGGCCGGGCAAACTTCACCGTGCTTTTCATGGAATTGCAGGGCGTCGACCATGCGCAGCATTTCGTCGATATTCCGACCCAGCGGCAGGTCATTGACCACCTGATGACGGACGGTTCCCTTCTGGTCGATCAGGAAAGATCCGCGAAAAGCCACCCCTGCCGTATCGAATTCGACATCGTAGGCCCGGCAGATTTCGTGCTTGACATCCGCCACCAGCGGATACCTGATCTCACCGATCCCCCCTTCATTAATCGGTGTGTTCCGCCAGGCGATATGGGTAAACTGTGAATCGATGGAGCAGCCGATCACCTGGACTCCCCGCTTCTCGAATTCCGTGATCCGTTTACTGAAGGCGATCAGTTCCGTCGGGCAGACGAAGGTGAAGTCGAGGGGATAGAAGAACAGGACAACATACTTTCCTCTGAAATCAGTCAGGCTGAACTCGCCATTGATCGAGCCGTCCGCCAAAATCGCCGTTGCGGTAAAGTCGGGAGCTTGCTTCCCTACCAGTACGCTCATTTGCCAGTCTCCTTTCGCTGTACATCTGTAAGTTATTATGTGGATCAGATTAACTGAAATCAATCGCTCAGGTTGAGCTCCGAAGTTCCCGGATTGACATCAGTCTAGCGATAAAAAACCGGCTGTCAAGGAAAAGATGACTAAAATAGTCATTTTTTCCTGCTGCGCGGATGAGCCCGATCATACACTTCGGTGAGGTGGGCAAAACTGACCTGGGTGTATTTCTGGGTCGTCGATAGCGAAGCATGCCCGAGCAGTTCCTGAATCGCGCGCAGGTCGGCGCCGGCGTCGAGCAGGTGGGTGGCAAACGAGTGGCGCAAGGCATGCGGGGTGGCGTCACCGGGCAGACCGAGCAGCAACAGACGCTTTTTCAGGTTGCGCTGCACACTGCGGGGAGTCAGTCGACCGCCACGTTGATTGACGAACAACGGCGCCGCCGGTGATGGCTGGTTCCGCTCTTCCAGATAGCTTCTCACCGCTTTACAGGCCTGGCCACCGACCGGCAGGAGGCGTTCCTTGTTTCCTTTACCGAGGACTCGCAGACTCTGTTGCGCCAGATCGATGGAAGCGACATCCAGACCGGTCAGTTCACTGATCCGCAGACCACAAGAGTAGATCAGTTCAAAAATCGCCAGGTCGCGTAAGACCAGCAACGCCGGGCCGGGAACCGGCTGATCGAGCAGCCGACCGGTCTGTTCGGCGCTCAGCACTTTCGGCAGGTACTGTTCCCGCCGGGGGGTCGACAAGCCATCGGCCGGAGAAACCGCGAGCACCCCCTCGCGCACCAGAAACCGAAAAAAAGCGCGCAAGGCCGAAAGCTTGCGACCAATACTGGTCCGGCCGCAACTCTTATGCAGCCGGGCCAGATAACGGCGCAACAGCAGCAGGTCAATCCTGCCCAGCCAGTCTGAAGCGGGGCCGGAATAACCTGCGGTCTGCAGGAAAAGCTTGAATTGCCGGAGGTCCCGCAGATAAGCTTCGACGGTTCGCGGCGACAGGCTGCGTTCGGTCGCCAGATGCTGTTCAAAATCCTTCAGCAGCTTATCCATGCCTTCTCCAGCAGTTTCGTTCACGAGCTCTTAATTGACGACCTCTTTCCTGCGTGTCATACTCAAACATCATCCGGCCTCAGCCGATGACATGTTCGGTTCGCCTTGCCGTTGTAATTTGTCTAATCGGAGGCGTCTTCAGATGGACTTCTGGCTAAATCTGATCCTGATATTACTCGGCATTCTGCTGGTCATCGACCTGCTGGTGGTACTGCTGAGTTATAGCATGTGCTGGTACGAATATGCCAACGCCGAACCGCAACTGATGGAAAAACGTTTCAAAGCCAGAAACCTGCGGCTGGCTTTATCTCTCATCCTGCAGGAAATTTTTTTCAATTACCTGACGGTCCTGGTCCTTCCTTTCGGCCTGTTTCAGCCCCGCAGCTACCCCCAGCGGCATGGGGAAACCCCGATTCTGCTGTTGCACGGCATGTTTAACAACCGGGCCAGCTGGTTCTGGTTCAAATGGACCCTGCGCAAACAGGGGATCAACAATATCGCAACGATCAACATTTCCTCCTGGCACAACGAAGAGGTGTTGACCGAGCAGGTGGCCAAGAAAATTGATGAACTCCGTCATCGCCTCGGGGTCGACAAGGTCCACCTGGTCGGGCACTCGATGGGCGGCATCATTGCCCGCAATTATATGCAACTGCGCGGCGGCGCCAGCAAGATCGACCGCTGCATCTATCTCGGCACCCCCCACCTCGGCTCCAAACTGGCGCCCTTTGCCGTCTCTCCACTGGGCCGGTTGCTGATTCCCGGTGCCGACTTCCTGAAACGACTCGCGGCGGCCCCGGTTCCCGAAGGGGTAACAATCTGCAACATTTACTCGGTCAAAGACAATATGGTCGTGCCGAACCTCAACGCCCGCCTCCCCTCGGGGGAAAGCATCGAACTCGATCGACTGGGGCATACCGCCCTTATCTATCGCAAACCGGCGCTGGATGCGGTGATTCAGGCGCTGAAAAAGGGGGCAGAGGGATGATTCACGAACTCAAGGTGCAGACCGAACAGCAGATTCAACTGCGCGAAGTGACCCGGGAGGTGCAAAGGATTGTCGAAAAATCCGGTATTTCCGACGGCATTGCGCTGCTGTTTGTGCCGCACACCACGGCCGCCGTCACCATCAATGAAAATGCCGACCCGGATGTGGTCATCGACCTGGTCAACGGGCTGAACAAGCTGGTGCCGCTGCATGACAACTACCGGCATCTGGAAGGGAACAGCGCCGCCCATATCAAAAGCAGTCTGGTCGGCGCCGGCGAACAGCTCATCATCCGCTCCGGGCAACTGCTGCTCGGCACCTGGCAGGGAATCTACTTCTGTGAGTTCGACGGCCCCCGCACCCGCAAGCTGCTGGTTAAACTGATCGAAGGCTGAAAAGATTGAAATCCTGCTCCTGCGCCGCCCATAACCGGGTCTCCCTGCAGAAACTCCCCGACTACCATCCTGAGAGGATTGCCGCCGCCATCGAACGGCTGGTTGAACCGCTCGGCGGCATCAGCGGTTTTGTCAAGCCGGGACAGAAAGTCCTGCTCAAGCCGAACCTGCTGGCGGGGAAAACTCCCGACAAAGCAGTGACCACCCATCCGGAAATCGTCCGCGCAGTGATCAGACTGGCGCAGCAGGCCGGCGGCGTGGTCAGTGTCGGCGATTCTCCCGGAATCGGCAGTCCGGAAAATGTCGCCCGCAAAGCCGGCATCCTGCAGGTGATCGAAGAGACCGGAGCACGTTTCGCCCGGTTCGAGGACTCGGTCAAAATCCGCCCGCGTGGCGGCACTTTTCATGAACTGGAAGTGGCCCGCGAAATCCTCGAAGCCGAAGTCATCATCAACCTGCCGAAACTGAAAACCCATCAGATGATGGGGATGACCTGCGCGGTCAAGAACATGTTCGGCGCCGTGGTCGGGTTGCGTAAACCGCGCCTGCATCTGCAGGCCGGCACCGACAAGGCATTTTTCGCCTTGATGCTGCTGGAGCTCTGCGAGCAACTGACGCCGGCGCTGTCGATCGTCGATGCGGTGGTCGGCATGGAGGGGGAAGGACCGGGGAGCGGCGACCCGGTACAGATCGGGGCGCTGCTGGCCGGCAGCCATCCCCAGGCGGTCGATACGGTGGCCGCCGAGCTGGTCGGACTGTCCAGCCGCCAGGTCTGGACCCAGCAACAGGCGCTCGACACCGGGCGCCCCTATGTCAAGCTGACCCAGCTCGAACTGGTCGGCGACCCGCTGGACGAATTGAGGATTTCCGGGTTTCGCCCGGCGAAGATGACCGATGTCAACTTCGGGCTCAAGGGGGTCCTGAAAAAACAGCTTAAGAACGCACTGACCGCCCGCCCGGTTCCCGATCCGGACCGTTGCAAACTGTGCAATGACTGCGTGACCCACTGTCCGCCGGAAGCGATGAGGATTGAAAATCATAAACTGCGGATCGATTATGAACGCTGCATCCGCTGTTTTTGCTGTCAGGAACTCTGCCCGCACGGGGCGCTGATCACCCGCCAGGGATTGTTGCTGCGCCTGGCCGGCTTCCTGCGCGGCGAATCCTGATTGCCTCCCGCCAGCAACAGCAAAAGGGGCCCCGATCTGGAGCCCCTTTTGCTGTTACCCAACTGTCTGAAAAAATCAGTGAACCTGGACCACCTGCTTCACTTCGGGAACATTTTCCATCAGGGTTTTTTCGATCCCCATTTTCAGGGTCATGGTCGACATCGGGCAAGACCCGCAAGCGCCGGTCAGCTTGACACTGACGACCCCCTCTTCCGAGACATCAACCAGCTCGACATCGCCGCCGTCGGCCTGCAGGGCGGGACGGACCTGGGCCAGGATCTCTTCAACACGTGCTTTCATCGGACATTTCCTCCATGGATTGAGTTTGTATAGCCAAGTATAGCGCCCAAGTACGGGCACCTGCAAGCAATCTGATCTAAAACATTCCGGCGGGCAGCGTGATGTCCTTAATCTGCCGGGTGCAGAGCAGTTCGGGTCGGCCGGCATGTTTCCCCTGAATCAGCACCTTGAAACTCTCCCCCATCCCGCCTTCGGGCATGATCAGGTTTTTCAGGGTCATCCGCAGGGCCTGCGCACGCTGCGGATCGGTTTCGCGCGATTGCAGTTCCAGCAGCGCTTCGAGGAACCCGAGGCCGAGTAGAAAACGGTACTGTTCACCGAAATAGAGGGTTTCCAGCCCCTGCTGTTCGCCGATCAGCTGCAGCGCGGTAAAATCGATGTGGGCGGTGATATCCTGGCTGCCGACCCGCAGGTAGGGTTCTTCGTTCGACTGGTGCCGGTGATAGCAGAGCAGCGTGCCGGCGCGTCGGTAGGCGGCGAACAGTTCGCCCGCCGGATAGCCGTAGTCGATGGTCAGCACAAACCCCTTGCCGAGCAGAGCAGAAACCTGCCGCATCCAGTCCAGCGCCTGCAGGTTGACCTCACCGCGATTTCCTTCGGCCGGTTCGGCGTCGACCAGGCGAAAGTAATCCTGAATCGCCTGATTCCCGAGCGGGCGCAATTCGTCTTCGAAGCCCTCGGCACCATTGACGACAAACACTTCCAGCAGTTTGCCGGCGCGCTTTTCGACCAGATGGACGGGGAACGCATCAACCAGTTCATTGGTCAGGAAGCACCCCTGCATCCCCTGCAACTCTTCCATGACGCACCAGGCCAGCCGCCCGGCATCCAGATACTTCTTCAGGTTGGCCGCCTGACCGCGCTGATGATCGGGGCTGATCTCGACAATCCGGTATTCGACCAGCTGGTAGAATTCCGGAAATTCCTCTTCCAGCGCAGTGAGAATATCCAGACAGAGATGACCCTCGCCCGCGCCCTGTTCGGCGATCACGAATGAACCCTTGCCGAGCAGTTGCCACATCTGCGCCAGCTGCCGGGCGATCAGCCGGCCGAACAAAGAATGTACACTTGAGGAGGTGAAAAAATCGCCTTCTTTGCCAATCCTCTGGCGTGCCGAGGTGTAATAGCCGAACTGCGGATGATAAAGCGCCTCGGCCATGAAATCGGCAAAGGAAATGCCGCCGGCAGCTTCAATCTGCCGGCGCAGGCTGGCACGCAGCTCCGGCTTTTCTTCGGCTGTTGTCATATTATCAACCTTGCAAAAATATCTTCAGATTTGAGGGATTGCCCCGGACCGATTACCGACCGCGAACTACTGCGAAGTACCCGAAACAACGGGATAGCCTTCACGCTGCCAGGCACGGATCCCGCCGTCAAGGTTAAATATCGGACCGTAGCCGCTGTGGGCCAGATAATCGGTGACCAAGGCACTGCGTGACCCCACCGCACAATAGATCAGTATCGGCCTATTCTTGGGGATTTCGGTGAGCCTTTGCACCACCTGGTCAATCGGAATCAAGGTGGCATCGGCCAGATGGACCGCGGAATATTCCCTGGGGGTCCGCACATCAAGCAGAAACGGTCGGTTCTCCTGTTCCAGCATCGATCGGGCCTGGGCAGCTGAGACAACCTCTCCCCCGGCCCAGGCCGGCAGAACCGCCAGAACAGTCAAACCCAATATAATCAGGGGAAAAGTGAGTTTTCTTTTCATCATATGTCCTCCGAATCTTAACCCAGTGCGACATCATATTCATTTTCACATATATTTTCCAGTCGAGAAATTCACGCACTTGAACTTGATGGTAATTCATGCCATTATTGTCCGCTGATAAATATTCGTATTGTTCAGCACGGATATTACCGGCCGGGAGTACTGAAGCCGACCCGGGGCGAGGTAATATCTACAGGGCGTCATCTCTACCAAACCGTTACGCAGCGCCTGTCATTCCAAGCGATGACAAACACCCTAGGGTGCTGCACTGCAAGAGCCGAATTTTCAGATTTACCGAAGACATGCGCGACTGTGAGTAAATGACCGGCGAAGGTTGCAGATAAGCGGCGCATTAAACGTATCGACCCTCAGTCTGACAACACTGGAGAATTGGAGAGAAAGACTTATGGCGATCATTACCATTTCCCGCGAAATGGGCAGCGGCGGCATCCCGATTGTTCAACAGGTCGCTGAAGAACTCGGTTATACGCTGGTAGATGGGGAAACCATCAAGGATGTCGCGTCTCAATACGGCCTGAGCGACGAAACCCTGCAGCAGATCGATGAAAAACCTCCGGCGTTTGTCGAGAAGCTTGATCGGCAGATCGAACTGAATATGAACCGGATTCAGTTGATCGTTCTCGAACACGCCCTGAAGGGGAATGTAATCATCTACGGCCGCGGCGGCCAGGACCTGCTCCCCGGCATCAACAGCATTTTCCGCGTGCGAGTCATCGCCCCTTTCGAGGAACGAGTGGAACGCTGGGCGGAGCGCGAGTGGATCGATCCCGATCTGGCCCGTTCGCTGGTGCGCAAAAGCGATCAGCAGCGCGCCGGGTTCATCAAGTATTATTTTGACCGCGACTGGGAAGATCCGCTCGAATATGATCTGGTGATCAATACCTCGAAACTGTCGCATGAAACTGCTGTCCAGCTGATTGTTGACGGCGTCAAAGACCACAATCTGGAAGAGAAGAAAAGCGCCGCCAAGGCCCGGCTGAAGGATCTGATTATCCAGAAAAAGGTTCAGATCGCCCGGCTGGCGGATGAACGGATCCAGGATATCTGGTTCAATATCGAGGTTGAAAAAGGTGTTGTTACGCTCTCCGGACATATTTACAGCGAGAAGGCACGCCGGGCAGCGCTGGAAGATGCCCGACAGGCGGAAGGGGTTATCGAGGTCAAAGACAAGCTGAAAACTGTCGGCTACCAAAATGACCCGCAGGACCTCTGAAATCAGCGAATAACGGACCCAGAACGCCGGTGCTGCTGCCGGCGTTTTGTTATTTTGTTATTGAACGAATACACAAGGAGCAGATGAACCGATGGCTGGACATAGTAAATGGGCCAATATCAAACACCGCAAAGGGGCGCAGGACGCCAAGCGGGGCAAAATATTCACCAAGCTGATCAAAGAAATCACGATTGCCGCCAGGATCGGCGGCGGTGATCTCGAAGCCAACGCACGGTTGCGGCTGGCGGTCGACAAAGCCAAACAGGCCAACATGCCGAAAGACAACATCGACCGGGCGATCAAAAAAGGAACCGGCGACCTGGACGGTGTCATCTACGAAGAAGGGATCTTCGAGGGGTACGGCCCGGGCGGCGTCGCCGTGATCGTCGAGTTCATGACCGACAACCGTACCCGCACTGTCGCCGACGTCCGCCACGCCTTCAACAAGTATGGCGGCAGCCTCGGTGTCAGCGGCTCGGTCGCCTTCCTCTTCGACCGCAAGGGGCAGATCATCTTCAGCACGGAAAATGATTTTGACAGCATCTTTGAAGCCGCCCTGGAAGCCGGAGCCGAGGACGTGAAAGAGGAAGACGACGTCATCGAGGTGGTGACCGATCCGAGCGACTTCGAAGCGGTCAGAAACACGCTGGAAGCGCGGGGGTTGAAGCATCAGTCGGCCGAAGTGACCATGATCCCGCAGACCATGACCCCGGTCGCGGGGAAACAGGCCGAATCGTTGATGAAAATGATCGATGTCCTGGAAGACAACGATGACGTCCAGAACGTGCACGCCAACTTCGACATCTCCGACGAGGAGATGGAAAAACTGATGGGCTAGCAATCCCGGTGAAAGGTGAAATGTAAAAAGGCATCCCTTTTAAAATCTAATCACATTTCACATTTCACATTCCACGGCTTCTATGAGAATTCTCGGCATTGATCCGGGCAGCCGGGCCACCGGTTACGGCCTGATAGAGCAGCAGGGGAATCGTCTGATCCATCTGGACAACGGGGCGATTATCACCCGCAGCGAGGAGGCCCTGGCTCTGCGACTGCAAACGATATATCAGGAACTGAACCGGCTGATCGAAACCTATCAGCCGGACGCGGTGGCCGTGGAGCAGGTATTTATGGCGCGCAACCCGGCATCGGCCCTCAAACTTGGGCAGGCGCGTGGCGTTGCCCTGCTGGCCGGGATCAATGCCGGGCTGCCGGTGGCCGAGTATTCCGCACTGCAGATCAAGAGTGCCGTCGTCGGCTACGGCCGCGCCGGGAAAAACCAGGTCCAGCAGATGACCCGCACCCTGCTGAACCTGGCCGAGATCGCCCAGGAGGATGCGGCGGACGCGCTGGCCGTTGCCATCTGCCATGCCCACAGCCGGCACCTGACGGATCAGATCAACAAGACAGCATTTCTGCAGCCGAGGAAACGCCGATGATCGCACTTCTGACCGGGCAGCTTGCCCACCGCAGCCCGGAGCAGGTCATCCTTGATGTCGGCGGGGTCGGCTATCGGTTGCAGATTCCGCTCTCGACCTTTTACGCGCTGCCGGAGTCCGGCCAAGTCCAGCTGCGGGTTCATACCCATGTCAAGGAAGATGCCATCCAGCTGTTCGGCTTTTTGAGCGATGCGGAAAAAAATCTTTTTGCCCTGTTGATTTCGGTCTCTGGAGTCGGCCCCAAGCTGGCCATCAACGTCCTCTCGCATATCCCAACCGATGAATTGGCCCTGGCCCTCTGCCAAGGAGATGTTCCGCGGCTGGTTGCCATTCCGGGAATCGGCAAAAAAAGCGCCGAACGCCTGGTGCTGGAACTGCAGGACAAGGCCGTCGCCTTTGCCGTTCCCGGCGCCGTTGCGGATTCCGAGCGCCGACCGCCGGTCGCAGAGGACAGTCACCAGGATGCCCTGTCGGCCCTGGTCAATCTCGGCTACAAGGAAGCCCTGGCGCGCAAGGCCCTGAAGGGATTGAAGATCCCCCCGGATGCCCCGCTGGAGGAAATCCTCAAAGCCGCTTTGAAGAATTTGGTAAGATAAGTCGCTGGAGGCTAAGCCTCAAGCCTCGAACCTGGACCCTGGAACCTGGATTTTATGACCGATCGCCTGATCACTGCCGCCGGCTTGCCGGAGGATGAACGCTTCGAAGCGGGGCTGCGTCCGCGCACCCTGCAGGACTATGTCGGCCAGACCAAGGCCAAACGGAACCTGCAGGTGTTTATCGATGCCGCCCGCAACCGCCAGGAGGCGCTGGACCACGTGCTGTTCTTCGGCCCGCCGGGGCTGGGAAAAACCACGCTGGCCAATATCATCGCCCATGAGATGGGGGTCAATATCAAAAGCACCTCGGGCCCGGTCATCGAAAAGGCCGGCGATCTGGCGGCGGTCCTGACCAATCTTGAAGCGGGCGATGTGCTCTTTATCGATGAGATCCACCGCCTGTCGCCGGTGGTCGAGGAAATCCTCTACCCGGCGATGGAGGATTACCAGCTCGACATCATGATCGGCCAGGGCCCTTCGGCCCGCACCATCAAGCTCGACATCCCGCGCTTTACCCTGGTCGGCGCCACCACCCGCGCCGGGCTGCTCTCCTCGCCGCTGCGCGACCGTTTCGGGGTGATCAGCCGTTTGGAATTCTATTCCCACGAAGAACTGACCACCATCGTCAAACGCAGCGCCGGCATTCTCGGCATCCGGATCGACCCGGAAGGGGCCGCGGAAATCGCCCGCCGCAGCCGCGGCACTCCGCGGATCGTCAACCGCCTACTGCGACGGGTGCGCGACTTCGCCGAAGTCGAGGGGGACGGGGTGATTACCCGCGAACTGGCGGACAGCTCCCTGCAACGGCTCGAAGTGGATCATCAGGGGCTGGACCATATGGATCGCCTGCTGCTGCTGTCGATCATCGACAAATTCAGCGGCGGGCCGGTCGGCCTCGACACCCTCGCGGCGGCGATCGGTGAAGAACGCGACACCATCGAAGATGTGATCGAGCCCTATCTGATTCAACAGGGATTTCTCCACCGGACTCCCCGTGGTCGTGTCGCCACGGAGATCTGCTTCCGTCACTTCCAGCGCTCCCCCGGCAATAAGGACCCGAACGGGTCGTTGTTCGGCTGATTCCGTTGCCGATGAACAAACCGGACCTGCAGCAATTCGCCAGGCAGCTTGCCGCCTGGACTCAGCTGGTGATTGATAATGGCCGGACGCCGTTTCGCAAAGTCACGCTCTATACTCCCTTGCAGACCGAACAGGGGCAGCTCAATCCACCGCTGATTTTCTGGATCAACCGGCAGAGCATGATGGCGGGGGGGTTGCTGCTGCTGCCGGACCTGGATCTGGATAGGGAACTGGAATGTGGCCGCTGCTGCGCCGAGGCCCTGGGGCTGCGCCATTTTGTCACCTGGGAAACCGACCGGGTGAGAATCTGGCAGCTGGAAAAGCTGCAGGTCAGGCCGTACCGGGAGTTCAGCATCGGTCCGGTCGATCATCCGGACAGCTTTCGCCTGCTGCTCAATGAACTGCTCGAGGCTCTCAAGCTGCTCGCGGTCCTCGGCATGGTTCCCCCGGCGGAATTATCCGGTCACTACCTGCACAACTTGTTTCTGGCGACGCTTGAACTCTCCTTTCCGCCACTGCTCGAAAGCTGCCGCAGTCAACGGGCGCTGGATCACGACCGCCCGCTTGATGATGCGGAACTGCGGGCCATGGAAATCAACCGGCTGACCCTGCTGCAGCTGCTGGCCCTGCTCGGACATCGGCAACTGCCAGACGCCATCCTGCCGGAAAAGTTGAGTCGCGCCATCGCACTTTCATTACCGAAATTGCCGCTGCCCCTGCAACAGGCTCTGGTTCGAACCGGACCGGCGGAAGCGGTCGAACTGCCCTATGAAAGTTCGGTCTGTTTCCATCACTTGTTACTGCGCCTCCGCCAGCTCAACTGGAAACAACCGCCCGAACGGGCGCTCACCAGTATCCGGCTGCTGATCGACGGCTGGTATCCGGTAAAGGATGAGCCGTCCCCCGTACAGTTCTATCCGCAGGGACCGGTGCTGGCCGAAACCACCCACCGGATTCTTTCCGACTCCGCCACCCTGCTGGCGGCGCAATCCCTGTTGGAAGACATCCTGCAGCAACCGGTCAGGCAGCAATATTTTGGCAATCTGTTCCAGTTCGGCGCCTTGCCGCTGCCAGAGGAAACCATCACCGCCCGGCTGCTGAATAATCGTCGGCCGGCTCGTGAAGAACGTCATCAGTATGCCGCTCTGCTGCGGACCTCCTGGCCGAATCGGCGCTTCCGGATTCCCGGCGACAAACCGCTCTGGTTGTGGGAGACTCTGCATCTGCTCGGACTCTGCGCCCCCCGGCAGAAGCTGCAGCTGACCCTGCAGCTGACGGCGCTGCAGACTCCGGCGGGAGAACCCTTCTGGTCACTCCTGCGGGAAAATTTTCGGATTGTCGAACTGCGCCAGCTTGCGGACGAACAGATCCGGATGCAGCTGTACCGCGGCGAGGGGGAAGAGCAACCTGTCGATGTCTATAGTTCCGGCGGCAAACGCCGGCTGACGCCTGTTTCCCGGGGTGCATTTCTTCGCGCCCAGCTGCTTTACGCCCTGCGGCTGCCGGATGAACTGTTTTCCCTGATCGACGAAGAATTTGTCTGGCCGACCGAGGAAACCGTTGAACGGATACCGCTTGCCGGGCTGAAATATTATGCGCAAAGTCGCCTTGGCCAACAGACCTGGGAGTTGCTCTGCAATGAACCTTTGCCGGATTCGGCGGTAAATCTGCGGCAGAGTCTGGTTGAGACCGGCTGGCCGGTTCCCGATCCGGAATTGCTGGCCGAACTTGAAACACAGCTGCAGAGCGATGAGGGGCTCCCGGCACAATCCTCGATCGACCGACTGCTGGCAAGTCTCTGCCAGTGCCCGGCCGTCAACGCTGTAGAAATCGTTTCAACCTCGCCCGCAGCCACACCTGAGGAAAGTCGAACTGCCGGGGACAGGGAGCTGAAACGGGAAATTCTGGAGCAACTTTGTGTTGAGGGGATTCCGCTCTTTCCCGAACAGTATCTCTATTTTCTCGACAACCCGGAAACCACTCACTACAGCTTGGCCCCACCCGTAAAGATCGTAAACCAATTTCTCGGCCAGTTTGACCTGATCGATGCTGAGGGTAAAATTATCCAGGGATATGGCGAGGAACTGTCCAATGCCCTGCTGCTGTGCGGTGAATTGGGACGTCAGGACATCGACCTGCCGGCGGATCGGGAACAACTGGCCCAGATCCTCGGCTATTATCGTCAGGATTTGCGTAATCTGCTGCAGCAACTGAAGCGATTTTGCCACAGTCGCTTTGAAAGTAGCGCGGCGGCCCGGAAAATGGCCAATAAAATCTGGAAAGAGCTTCAGTTGCCGGCGGAAAAATGGTTTGCCGATTGACTTCAACGGCGCTTCGAGCGAAGCTGTTGAGGATCAAGGGCCATTGAGTTGAGAGCAAGAGTCGAAGCCATGCGTATCCTGCTGCATATCTGTTGTGGAAATTGCGCCATTTATCCGGTCAAGGTTCTGCGTGAACAGAATCATGAAATTACCGGTTTTTTCTACAACCACAATATTCATCCCTATCAGGAATTCAAAAAACGGCTCGAGACGACCAAGGAATACGCCCGACGGGTCGAACTGCCGCTGACCTGTAACGAGGAATATCGCCTCGAGGAATTCCTGGCCGCGGTCGCCCATGATCCGCAAAACCGCTGTGACTACTGTTACCGTTCGCGACTCAAAGCTACGGCGGAGGAAGCTTACCGTCTGGGGTTTGAAGGTTTCACCACCACCCTGCTCTACTCCCGTTACCAGAAGCACCAGGATATCGTCGACTTCGGTCGGCGGCTGGCGAATGAGTATGAACTCTTTTTCCATTACGAGGATTTTCGGAACGGCTGGAATGAAGGGATCCGCATTTCCAAGGAGATGGGCCTCTACCGGCAGCAATACTGCGGCTGCATCTACTCGGAAAAGGAGCGTTACCTTCCCCGGCAGAAAAACCGGAAATAACCTGAGATTCCCTGGCCACACCGCCCGCTGGAATTGAACGACGTGCAGAAACTGTTATAATTTTTACAGGTTTTTAAATTTTCATCGTTATCGGGAGGTCTATATGCTGGAACTAGTCGAAAAAACCCTGCTGGCCGGAATCGGCGCCCTGGCTCTGACCCAGAAGAAAGCGGAAGAACTGCTTGATGAGCTGAAGGACAAATTGAACCTCAGTGAAGATGAAGGGAAAAAACTGCTCGACAAATTTCAGGACGCCGCCAAAGAGGGTCGCCAGCGGGTGGAAGAGCTGGCTCAGGAAGAAGTGAAAAAGGCCTGTGGTCGCATCGGGGTAGTAACTGCCGAAGAATTCGGCAAACTGCAGAAAAAAGTTGAACATCTGGAAAAGCAGTTTAAAGCTCAGGCGAAATAACCTCCTTTCCCTGCACTCTTATGCTGCCATTCAGCCGGATCAACCGGAACATACGCTCGCTCAAGCGTTATCGCCAAATCCTGGGAATCCTGATCAAATACGGATTTGGCCACATCATTGAGCAGCTCAATATCGATTATTATCTGGAACTGGGCAAACGGATCGTTTCCCTGGGAACGGTTTCCAGAGAACTTGAGCGCCTCTCTCAGGCAGAACGCCTGCGGCTGGCGCTGGAGGAACTTGGGCCGACCTTCATCAAATTGGGGCAGCTTCTCTCCACCCGGCCGGATATCATTCCGGCCGGATATATCAACGAACTGAAAAAACTCCAGGATCGAGTCCCGGCCGTTTCGACTGAAGCGATCAAGGCCCAGCTGCAACTGGTCCTGGGTGAGTCCGCCGAAACCCTGTTCAAAGAATTCGCTGCCATTCCCCTGGCCGCGGCCAGCATTTCCCAGGTTCACCGCGGGGTCCTGAAAAACGGCGATCAGGTAGTTTTCAAGATCCGTCGCCCCGGAATCGAACGGATCATCGATACCGATGTCGATATCCTGATGGGCCTGGCCTACCTGGTTGAACACCACCTGCCCGGCGGCGAAATGTATGATCCGACCGGTCTGGTCAAGGAATTTCGCCGCACGATCAATCGTGAGCTCGACTTCTCGCGGGAAGGGCGGACCATCGACCGTTTTTCCAGCAACTTCGAGAATGATGAAATGGTTCGCATCCCGAAAGTCTATTGGGAGTACACCGCCCGGACGGTGTTGACCATGGAATATATTTCCGGAATCAAGATCTCACAACTTGATGAACTCAGAAATGCCGGCTACGATCTGCAAGTGATTGCCCGAAACGGCGCCAACACCTTTCTGAAACAGGTCTTCGAACATGGTCTGTTTCACGCCGACCCACACCCCGGAAATATCTACGTCCTGCCCGACAATGTGATCTGTATCTTCGATTTCGGCATGGTCGGCCGCCTGGATGATGACCTCAAACTGCAGTTGACCGAACTGCTCCTGTCGGTCCTGAGTCGCGATGTTGATCATATTATTTCCCAACTGCTCTATTCCGGGGAATTGCATGATGAATCGAACCTGAAAAATCTCAAGCGTGATCTCTCGGAATTTATCGATGACTATTACGATCTGCTGCTGCAGGACCTGAGGGTCGGCAAACTGCTGATCGATTTTATCGAGATTCTGACCGAATATCGCATCAAGTTTCCGTCGAACCTGATGCTGCTGGCCAAGGCGCTGATCGCCATGGAAGGACTGGGGCGCCAACTCGACCCGACCTTCAACATGATTGAACAGGTTCGTCCCTTTGCCGAACAGATCGTCAAGGACCGCTATTCGCCGACCAGTCTCGGTAAGGATTTTTCCCGGACCCTGCAGTCCTACCATGCGCTCGCGAAAAGCCTGCCGAAAGACATCAAGGAATTCATCAACCGCGTCAACCGCAACAAGTTCAAAATCGACCTGGAACATCGCGGGCTGGAGCGCCTGATCACCGACCTGGATAAATCTTCGAATCGGATTTCATTCAGCCTGGTGATCGCGGCATTGATCATCGGCTCTTCACTGATCATGCAGACCGACAAGGGACCGATTCTGTTCGGTTTCCCGGTGCTCGGACTGGTCGGTTATTCGGTTGCCGGCTTTCTCGGTTTCGCTCTGGCGATCGCCATCCTCCGCTCCGGGCGAATGTAGCTCAAACTGCTGTGTCCTCTCCGGCACAGAACTGTATACAATCCTTGCATCACTGCAACAAACCCTGCAGCCGCCTCCAAAAACAAAATATTATCTTCATAATTTCAACAACTTAATAAGAAGGAACAGATGGCAGAGTACTTGCATGTCTTGTTTGCCTGGCATGGCAATAATTTAGAATGGAATTAAATAAATGATTTTGCAAAGGACACTGAAAAACAGTACGACAATCTCCGGTATCGGTCTTCATTCTGGGGCGCGGATCAATTTAAGGCTCCGGCCGGCAGCAGCAAAAACCGGAATTATCTTCCACCGCACGGATGGCGAACGTACTGTCGATATCAAGGCCTGTGCCGACAACGTTGTCGATACCCGGATGGCGACCGTCCTCGGCCATGACGGCTTGACCATTTCCACGGTCGAACATTTTATGGCCGCGCTGGCTGCCTGTGGCATCGACAATCTGCATGTCGACATCGATGGCCCGGAAATCCCGATTCTCGACGGCAGCGCCGCGCCGTTTATTCGTGAGTTCCAGCAGATCGGGATCAAAACCCTCAGTGCCAGCCGTCGCTTCATCGCAATCCGTCAACCGCTGGAAATTATTGAAGGCGAAAAACGGATCAGCATTATTCCCTCCCGTTTTTTCCGGATCACCTTTGATATCGCTTTCGAGCACCCGGCGGTTTCCGTCCAGCAGCACAGCATGAAATTCACCACGGAGAATTTCTGCAAGGAGATCGCCCCGGCCAGAACCTTCGGATTTCTCGAAGAGGTCGAGTATCTTAAGGCCAACGGCCTGGCCCGCGGCGGGTCCCTGGAAAATGCTGTCGTCATCGACAACAAGGGAGTGATGAATCCGGAAGGCCTGCGCTTTCAGGATGAGTTCGTCCGCCACAAGATTCTCGATTCCTTCGGCGATTTCAGTCTGCTCGGCTCCCCTCTGCTCGGTCATATTCGTGCCTTTAAAGCCGGGCACGACCTGAATGCCAAAATGGTTCGCAAGATCCTTGACAACCCATCACACTGGTCATCTGTCGAGTTCAGCGAACAGGCCCTGCGCGAGGCCCAACGCGTCAGCGCCAGAGCCTTTGCTGTCGATCTGGCCTGGAGCAAGGCATGAACAACTTCTTTCTCATTTAAGGCAGCCGTTCGGCTGCCTTTTTTTTTGTGCATTTCACTCGCAACTGGCAACAGACTTGTTTTATTGGAATGTATTCAATAAAATCAAGCCTTCATCGTCAATACCTAGCCAGAGGGTTGTCCTGCAATGCCCACGGAAACACCAGCCAGTCAAGAATCGGAAAAATTGCGGCGGAGACGTCGTGAATGGCCCCTGATCTTTCTGGTTATTCTGCTGCTGGTGCTGATTCCGCAGGTAGAGAGCCAACTCTACGAACTCACCGCACAGCTTCCGATCAGCAACAGTCTCATCGCCCTGGCGTTGATCAACCTGAACATCCTGCTGGTTCTGCTGTTTCTGTTCCTGATCTTTCGCAACCTGTTCAAGCTCATACTGGAACGCAGACGTGGAGCTCCCGGGGCAAAACTTCGCAGTAAACTGGTCGGCGCTTTCATCGCCCTGTCACTGGTCCCAACCATGCTGCTGTTTTTTGTTTCCGCCGGCTTCATCAGCAGCAGTATCGACAACTGGTTCAACGCTCAGGTTGAACAGGCGCTTGACGAATCTCTGAATGTCGCCCAGACCTATTATCGAAACTCCGAAACCAACGCCCTCTATTATGCCGACCAGCTGGCCAGGCGCATCAAGCAGGACAAGCTGCTCAATGAAGAGAACCTGCCGCTGCTGAGAGACCTGATCAAGGAAAAGCAGGAAGAATACAATCTCGGCATCGTCGAAGTCTTCTCCGCCACCCACGAGGAACTGGTCCGCGTCGCCAACCCCAAGATTCCGATTATCGAAATCACCGCCGCAACCTCCGATTCGGTCCGCGAGGGTCTGCAGGGGGTGCGCTTTTCACAGATCACTCCGGTCAACAATGCCGATCTGATTCGCGGGATCGTGCCGGTTCAGTCGAATTGGAACCAGAAAGATATCGTCGGGGTGGTGGTCGTCAACTATTATGTTCCTTATTCGCTGATCAACAAGATGAAGGAGATCGCTTCTTCGGTTGAGCAGTACAAAACCACCAAATCGATCAAAACCCAGATTCAGCAGAGCTATGTTATCGTCCTTTTGCTGATTGCTCTGGTGATCATCTTCCTGGCGACCTGGTTCGGTTTTCACCTGGCGCGCGGGATTACCGTTCCCATCCAGGAACTCGCTTCGGCAACCAGCCGGGTGGCCTCGGGAGATCTGGATATTCAGTTGGAAACCCGCAGTACTGATGAAATCGGTACCCTGGTGAATGCCTTTAACAAGATGACCGAGGACCTGCGTCAAGGCCGCCTCGAGGTGGAGGCCGCAAGTCAGGAACTCCGGGCCTCCAACATCGAGCTCGACCGGAGGCGCAACTACATGGAGATCGTTCTCGCCAACGTCACCGCCGGGGTTATCTCCGTTGATCGCTTCGGTCGCCTGACCACGGTCAATAAGTCGGCGGAAAATCTGCTGCATTTCAAGGCGGAAAAAGTCTTGGGGAGAGACTTTCGCAAAGTCGTTCCCAGGATCTATCTGCCGAAAATCATGGAACTGCTCAAGGAACTGTTTTTTTCCGAAAAAGGGACCATCCGCCAGCAGCTGACCATCCCGATCGGCAATGACAAATATACCCTGCTGGCCAACCTGACGACTCTGCGTGACGAAGAGAATAATTTCATGGGAACCGTGGCGGTTTTTGACGATCTGACCCAGCTGTTCAAAGCGCAACGCATGGCCGCCTGGCGCGAAGTGGCCCGGCGGATCGCCCATGAGATCAAAAATCCACTGACCCCGATTCAGCTGTCCGCCCAGCGCCTTCGGCGCCGTTACCTCGAACGTTTTTCCGAAGAGGATACCGTATTTGACGAATGTACCCAGATGATCAGCCGCCAGGTTGATGAATTGAAAAATTTGGTTAACGAATTTTCCAGCTTTGCCCGCATGCCGACCTCCCGGCCGACGCTGAACAATCTGAACGATATCGTCAAAGAGGGTCTGATCCTCTATCAGGAAGCGCACAAGGAGATCAAATTTACCCGAGCGCTGGCCAGCGATCTGCCGAACGCCAGCCTCGATCGCGAACAGATCAAGCGGGTGATCATCAATCTGCTGGAAAATGCCGTGGCCGCAATCGACGGCAAGGGTGAAATCAGAGTTGAAACGGTGTACAATCGAGATTTACAGATAATTACCCTGAGTATTGCTGACGACGGTTGCGGCATACCGGCGGAAGACAAACCGCGCCTCTTTGAACCCTACTTCTCAACCAAAAAAACCGGCACCGGTCTCGGTTTAGCCATTGTTTCGACGATTATTGCCGATCATAACGGTTACATCCGGGTCAGAGACAATATCCCCCAAGGCGCGCGTTTTATTATCGAGCTGCCTGCACCAGGGCCTGAACCAAGGCAACAGTAAAGATGGAGTTCATCTGAAATGGAAAATATCCTCATCGTCGATGATGAAGAAAGCATCCGCCAGAGTCTTGAAGGAATCCTCGAAGATGAGGGCTTTCGCACCTCCTTCGCCGGCTCCGGTGAAGAGGCGCTGACCCTGATCCAGAGCGAGGATCCGGACCTGGTCCTGCTGGATATCTGGATGCCGGGAATCGATGGCCTGGAAACCCTCAAGCGCATCAAACAGCTGCGGCCGAATCAACTGATCATCATGATGAGCGGGCATGGGACGATTGAAACGGCAGTTAAAGCCACCCGCCTCGGCGCTTACGATTTTATTGAAAAGCCCCTGTCGCTCGAAAAGGTCCTGCTCTCCATCCAGAATGCCATGAAGATCGGCCAGCTGGTGGCGGAGAATCTGGCCCTGAAAGAAAAGATCAGCCGCGATTATGAGATGATCGGCCAGAGTACGCCGATCATGAAATTGAAGAGCCAGATCGAGATCGCCGCGCCGAGTTCAGGCTGGGTTTTGATTACCGGAGAAAACGGAACCGGCAAGGAACTGGTGGCCAGAGCGATCCACCAGAAATCGACCCGCTGTCAACATCCTTTTGTCGAAGTCAACTGCGCGGCGATTCCGGAAGAGCTGATCGAGTCGGAACTGTTCGGCCATGAAAAAGGGGCCTTTACCGGTGCGACCGCGGCCCGCAAGGGAAAATTCGACCAGGCCAATACCGGCACCCTGTTCCTTGATGAAATCGGTGACATGAGTTTGAAGACCCAGGCCAAGATCCTTCGCATTCTGCAGGAGCATAAATTTGAGCGGGTCGGCGGCAATCGGACAATCGAGGTCGACGTCCGTGTCATCGCCGCAACCAACAAGAACCTCGAAGATGAGATCAATGAAGGAAACTTCCGTGAGGATCTTTACTTCCGCCTGAATGTCCTGCCTTTTGTGGTGCCGCCGCTGCGGGAACGCAAAGACGATATTCCCCGCCTGACCAAGCACTTTCTGCAACACTTCTGCGGCAAGGAAAGCCGCGAAATCAAGTCCATATCAAAAGACGCCCTGCAGGCCTTGATTCGTTATAACTGGCCGGGCAACGTGCGCGAACTGAAAAATCTGATTGAACGACTGGTGATCATGACTCCGGGACAACAGATTGAAACCGCTGATCTGCCGCATGTCATTATCCGTGGGGGGATAGAGCAGGGCAACATCCCACCGGCAATCGAAATGCCCGACTCTTATCGTGATGCCAAAGAGATATTCGAAAAACAATTTCTCCTCGAGAAACTGGAAAAAAACAACTGGAATATTTCGCGCACGGCAGAAGAGATCGGGCTGGAACGTTCCAACCTCCACCGCAAAATCAAAGCCTACGGTATCGAACCCGACCGGGAATAACCTTCCCGCAACAAAAAAAGCACCTGCTCATTCGAACAGGTGCTTTTGCTTGGTCTTCTGACAAACAAAAGCCCCCGTCCTAGTGGACGGGGGCTTTTCAAATAATTTCGGCGGCGACCTACTTTCCCACACAGTCTCCCATGCAGTATCATCGGCGCGGTAGGACTTAACTTCTGTGTTCGGGATGAGAACAGGTGTGACCCCTACGCTATAGCCACCGAAAACCGTAAATTCGGTTTCCAATCGCATCGACTGTTTTAGATTTATTGGTGCGATAACTTGTTAAGGGGGTTGGGGGAGGAGAACCTCCCCCGTCCCACACAAAAAACTATTATGGTCAAGCCTCACGGTCAATTAGTACCGGTTAGCTGAACACATTGCTGTGCGTACACACCCGGCCTATCAACGTTGTAGTCTCCAACGGACCTTC
>Ga0210086_1000014_pt1:132500-133543 | contig 133543 bp, 116 predicted proteins | sample China_Galinas_PW_3_FD_184867 | JGI IMG/M metagenome (GOLD analysis project Ga0210086, IMG submission 184867) | Wetland microbial communities from San Francisco Bay, California, USA, that impact long-term carbon sequestration - China_Galinas_PWB_D2... | ecosystem: Environmental >...
TGGCGGCACTTTCCAGAGCCTTCTGTTACCGTTCACCAATCCCACGTTGGGGCCCCACAACCCCGAAACCACCGTAGTAGTTTCGGTTTGGGCTAATCCGCGTTCGCTCGCCGCTACTGACGGAATCTCAATTGATTTCTTCTCCTACAGGTACTTAGATGTTTCAGTTCCCTGCGTTCGCCTCGCATGGCTATGAATTCACCATGCGATGACGGGGTATAATCCCCGCCGGGTTTCCCCATTCGGATATCTCCGGATCAAAGCCTGTTTAGCGGCTCCCCGAAGCTTTTCGCAGCTTACCACGTCCTTCATCGCCTCCCGATACCAAGGCATCCACCGTACGCCCTTAGTAGCTTGACCATAAATAGTCTTTTACTAAGTTGTACTTGCCTTTACTCGTTATCGCTTTGCTCATCATCGTTTCGATGATGTTCTAAATCTATCAGTCGTATGCAATTGTCAAAGATCGAATAGTCTTTACGAATTGGTGGAGGTGAACGGGATCGAACCGATGACCTCCTGCTTGCAAGGCAGGCGCTCTCCCAACTGAGCTACACCCCCGAATATCTGGTGGGCCAGGGAGGACTTGAACCTCCGACCTCACGATTATCAGTCGTGTGCTCTAGCCAGCTGAGCTACTAGCCCACATCCACTCTCATTCGCGTTGATTCGATGTCAAAGAACACAAAACCTCTTTTGCAAGAGGTCCTGGTCTCTCAAAACTAAATAGCAGACTAGAGAACTTGTAGGATTCGAGCTTTGACCTCTGCCTTACGGCAGGGAAAGCTCCTTAGAAAGGAGGTGATCCATCCGCACCTTCCGGTACGGATACCTTGTTACGACTTCACCCCAGTTACCGACCATACCATAAACGGCTGCCTCCCGAAGGTTAGCCCACCGGTTTCCGGTACAATCGACTCCCGTGGTGTGACGGGCGGTGTGTACAAGGCCCGGGAACGTATTCACCGCGTCATGCTGATACGCGATTACTAGCGATTCCAACTTCATGGAGTCGAGTTGCAGACTCCAATCCGAACTGAGAC